>WNGQ01000026.1_pt1 | contig 134891 bp, 109 predicted proteins | sample 5407661 | NCBI WGS metagenome assembly WNGQ01 (sample SAMN13153382, study PRJNA577476) | soil metagenome | isolation source: 60 cm soil or saprolite under Garry oak tree replicate 2 | place: USA:California | collected 2016-06-15 | reverse complement strand
CGACACCGATCCACACCGGAAACGGTCCGAATTCCGTGTGCGGCACCACATCCTGGTTGTGCAGCGACGCGCGGGTCTTGCCCTGCCAGGTGACGGGCCCGCCCTTGACGAGCTCAGCGAAGAGGCTAGCCTTCTCCTCGAAGAGCTCCTCGTAGTCGGCAAGGTCGTAGCCGAAGAGAGGGAACGAGTCGATGCTGGAGCCTCGGCCAAGGATGACCTCTGCCCGCCCGCTGGAGATGGCGTTGAGCGTGGAGTAGCGCTGAAACACCCGCACCGGATCGTCCGAACTCAAGACCGTGACGGCCGACCCGAGATGGATGCGGGAGGTGCTCGCCGCGATCGCGGCGAGCACCACGTCGCCGGCCGACAGCGGGAAGTCATCGGTGTGGTGTTCACCAATCCCGAAGAAATCCACGCCGACCTGGTCGGCAAGGACCCCTTGTTCGACGATGTTGCGGATGGTCTGCGCGTGCGAGAGGGGGCGGTCATCCTCGTCGTGGGTGACATCGCCGAAGGTGTCGAGGCCGAAGGTCAGTGGGAACTGCACGGGTGCAGCACCCGGCGGTGTGGTTGTCATGTCGATGCTCTCCTTCTGGTATGGGTCTCGCGCGAGCCGAGGCTTCCCTACGCTGCCTCGGCGCGCACAGCCCGCTCAAACTCGCTTCGGTGCAACAACGCACCGAAGACAGGGCCCCCTGGTTCGAGCAGGCGGCCTGCGCTCAGACGGTCGAACCGCACCGCGTCGTACCCGATGCGCTCGATGAGTTCGGCCACCACGTCCACCGCGCGTGGATCGTCGCCGGCAACCCCGAGCGCGCGGCGTTGCGGCGAGCCTCGTGGTCGGCGTTCGTCTTCGAGCTGGTGGTAGCCAAGGTGGTTGAGGGTCTTGACGACCGTTGACCTCACGAGCCGGCGCTGGACGATCTCGCTGCTGCTGTAGCGATGATCCTCGAACATCTCCTGAACACCGTCGACAGGCGGCCAGTAGTTCATCGCGTCGACAACGAGCTTGCCGTCCAGCAGGGAAGGGTCCAGCGTCGCGAACTTGTGAAGCGGAATCGCCAGCACGACCATGCCCGCCTCCTCGACTGCGTCTGCTGCCCGTCGTGGCTCGGCCCCTGGTGCCAGCACCTGCGCGATCAGCTCGATCTGCTCAGGGTCACCCGAAGCCGCGATCGACACGTTGTAGCCGGCCTCTAGCGCGACCCGCGCGATGACCGGGCCGACGTGACCCGCCCCGAGCACGGCGATCCGTGGCAGCCGCGCAGGCGGCAGAGCGATAACTGTCATTGATGAGCACCTCCTGTGCGACCAGCGCTCACCTCTCCCTGGAGATGGCGCTGGAGCGACTGCAAGACATCGGCGAGCGCCTCCAATTGCTCGGGTGTCAGCGCGTCAACAAAATACTTCTTGATAGCCCGCAAGTGGGGCGCACCCGCACGCCGGAACGCCGCTGCGCCGTTTTCCGTGAGCGACACCTCGGCACCGCGACTGTCGGTGGCGCAGTCGTCGCGCCGGATGAGGCCCCGTCGCTCCATCCGTCCGAGGTGATGGGACAGCCGGCTGCGCTCCCACTCGATGGTCGCCGCCAGCTCCGACGAGCGCAGCCGCGCGCCATCTGCTTCTCTCAACGCCAGCAGCACCTGATAGTCGGCGGGCGAGAGACCAGACTCTTGTAGCTTCACACCCAGAACCCTCCGAAGCTCGGCGGTCGTATCGAGCAGGGAACGCCAGATCGCCAGCTCCCGAGCCGTCAGCCGCTGCCGCGCTGCCGCACCAGCTGCCATTTCGTCGCCACTCATGTCGCAGACCTCCTCATTGGGCGCCTTCATCGGCCCTCTCCTATTATTGACATATCAATAATAATATTATAGACATGTCAATATTGATATGTCAACCATCTGGGCTGAATTGCAGACATTTGGAGATCGGCTCAAAATCTGCCCACCTTCTTCCGGTCTGCTATCTTCTTTCCGGAGCCGGCGATTTCTTTCATATTGACGAAGAGGACGACGAATATTCCCATGCCTGCAATGAGCGCACCACTCAGGAAGGCCCATTGAAATCCTTCGACGAGTGCACCGGTCGAGGAAACTCCTCCTTGAGCCAGGACACTGGTACGAGTTGCAGCTATGGTGACAAGGATGGCGAGTCCTAGGGCTGTGCCAATTTGGGTCGAGGTGTTGATCAAACCTGAGGCCAGTCCCTGCTCCTGAGCTTGCACATTGGTTGTTCCGGCAACGGTGGATGCAACAGAGGTGAAACCCAGGCCAAGCGCGATGCAGAGGAAGCCGGGGAGGAGGGTATCGAGATAGGAAGCGTTTACTGAGATCCTGGCGAGCAGAAGCATACCTGCAGCGAGTGCAGTCAGGCCGCTCCCCATGGTGAACCTTATTCCCCTGAGGTTGGTAAGCCAGGAGCCGAGGATTGGGGCAACGACGAGCGTCACCAGCAAAGGCAAGAATGCCAGGCTGGTAGCGAATGGAGAGTAATGCAGCACACGTTGCATGTAGAGGGTCACGAAGAAACCACAAGGCTCGAAGGCGGCGATCATGATGAGTGTGACCAGGTTGCCTATCGTCAGCGCGCGGTTATGGAAGAGCCGAAAAGGAACAAGTGGACTTGCCACCCGGCTTTCAATGGCACAGAAGGCGACAATGAAGACGAGTCCAGCCACAAGTGTACTGATGGTGAGCACCGAGTGAAGCCCTGCACTCTCGATCTGAGTCAGACTAATGACGAGTAAGAAGAGTCCAATGGTAATCGTAAGTGCACCCCAGAGATCCAACTGGATCGTAGCTGCACGATCACGGTTTTCTGGGAGGAGCTTTGGTGCCAGGGCCAGCGCGAGTGCCACGATGGGCACGTTAACGAAGAAGGTCCATCGCCACCCTAGTGCGCCGGTGAGGACTCCTCCCAGGAGCAATCCAACGACGCCTCCCAGCGGGGCTGCTGCACCCCAGGCCCCCAGCGCTCTATTGCGTTCGACTCCCTCTTGAAAGGTGGTGTTAAGGATCGAGAGAGCTGTTGGGGAAACGATAGCTGCCCCTAAGCCTTGTAATGCGCGCGCTCCGATGAGCATTCCTTGGGAGGGTGCAAAACCACAGAGCACTGAAGCTGCAACAAAAAGCACAAGTCCAGCCATGAACAGTTGGCGACGCCCGAAGAGGTCTGCTGCCCTTCCTGCAAGGATGAGGAAGCATCCGAAAGTGAGGACATAACTGCTGAGTACCCACTGCAGGTTTTCCTGAGAGAAGCCAAGAGATTGCTGGATTGAGGGGAGGGCAATATTGACGATATTTACACTCAGGACGAGCACAAATTGCACAATGCAGACTAAGGCAAGCATCGACCAGCTGTGGATGGGGGAGGCATGAGATGCCTTCTGCTTCGTTTTGCTCATCATAGATCATGACTTCCTTTCGTGTAACCTTCTTTTTCTGTTTTCGGTGCTCTAACGATGCATCATGACCAGCTTTCGTTTTCTGATCCTCAAGCCCTCTCCTCTCTTCTGAAACGTTTCAGTTAACTGAAACGTTTCAGAAAGTTTTCCCGTGTTGTAGAATAGGATGATGAGCAACGAACGTGCACGACCAAGGCATCACGTGACCTTGACGGAGGTAGCAACTCACCTCGGAGTCGCCCCTTCAACCGTCTCGAACGCCTACAATCGGCCTGACCAGCTCTCACCAGCTTTACGCGAGCGGGTGCTGACGACGGCTGCACAACTCGGCTATCCAGGCCCTGATCCCATCGCCCGCAGCCTGCGCCGGGGGAAGGCAGGGGCGGTCGGAGTCGTGTACCTCGACCACCTTTCTTACGCTTTTGCTGATCCTGCCTTCGTCCTGTTTCTTCAAGGAGTCGCTGCGGCGCTCGAAGAGGCCAGGCTCAGCATGCTGCTCATCCCAGGGTCAGCACGAGAAAAACAGCAGCCGACTGCTGTCAGTGCGGCGGTCATCGACAGCATCATTATCTACTCTATGCCCGATGATGATCCATCAGTGAGTGCTGCCCTAGAGCGCTGCCTTCCAGCCGTCCTGGTCGATGGACCAAGATACGAGCAGACGCCATTCATCGGTATTGATGATGAGGAGGCCGCGCAAGTAGCGGCGAAGCACCTGATTGATCTCGGACATCGTCGCATTGCCGTGATCTCCCTTGAACTCAGTCATAGTCGACGTTCTGGCCTTGCCGATTTGTCCCGGCAAGCCGCCTCCACGTATAGGAATGCTCGTAGCCGTTTGCGTGGGTATACCGCTGGCATCTCAGCGGCAGGTCTGCCGTGGACCAATGTAGCGGTGTATGAATGTGCAGAAAATGTCGTGGCAGAGGGCCAGAGGGCGGCAGCCTCCCTACTTTCACGTACACCTCGGCCCACAGCGTTGCTAGCCATGAGCGACCGGCTCGCCTTCGGAGCCATAGAGGCTGCGCGCCAGCAAGGGCTATCCATTCCAGGGGATCTATCAGTGGTTGGGTTTGACGACGTTCCTGAAGCGGCGCAGATGACACCGGCTCTCACCACAATTCATCAGCCTCATTTCGAGAAGGGTGTTCAGACCGGCAGGCTATTGTTGGCACAACTGCAAGGAGAAATGTCGAATACAATGCTGTTCTTGCCTACCAAAATCGTCATACGCAGCTCCACTGCACAGCCAGGGACGAGTTGAGCTCCCTCTTTCGCAAGCCATCCATCTTCGCAGAGGAAAAGAATAGCTCGCTCTGACGTTTGCTGCCATTTTCAGGCTTCATTTTCGCTTATGCTAACCGTTAAAATCAACTTGACAGGTTATATAATTCATGCTACCATCTTAGCAGTAAAGTAATTTTGGCAGATAAGAATATATCCATCAAGAGAGAGAAAGAACAAGGAGACCATCATTTCATGCCAACACCTACCAACATCCTGTTGCTGCTTACCGCCGCATTTATTCTAAGCGCCATCCCTGGACCTGATATGCTCTACATCATTGCACGAAGTACAGGGCAGGGACGTCCTGCCGGGTTGATTTCTTGCCTTGGGATTGCAGCAGCTGGGCTGATACAAACCAGTGTGGTCGCGCTAGGACTCTCTGGTCTCTTTCTTATGGTGCCGATGGCCTACGAGGCGATCAAATATGTCGGTGCAGTCTATCTGATCTATTTAGGCATTCGCACGATCCTCAATCATCAGGAGGTGCTAACAACTCCAGTCACCGAGAAGGTAGATGTGATAAAGGTGTTCTTGCAAGGCAGCTTCACCACGTTATTCAATCCCAAGGTTGCCTTCTTTTACCTCGCCTTTCTTCCTCAGTTTGTTGATCAAACAAAGGGTCATGTCCCCTTTCAACTCCTGGTTCTGGGTCTCGTGTACAACGTCACGGGGCTAGCAGTCGACTCAAGTGTCGCCTTTCTGACCAGTTTCCTTGGGAAATGGCTCAAAGATCGTTTGGGGGCGGCAAAATTCCTGCATTGGCTCACCGGAGGGATCTTCATCGGACTTGGTGTACGTCTTGCGGTTTCGCAAAGGCCTTGATCAACAATATCAACGATTCAAAGCCTGGCTCTCCTCTTCCCGGACAGCCAGGCAACTGGGCTCTGCCTGTATCAGCTATTCGCTCCTGGCATCATTTGCTGGTTATTGATTGTAAGCTCTTTTATAGTTGTATAGGCGACAGTCTACGTTGCACACCCCACATTTATGATTTAGCACGTAGCAAATTATTTTTCAGTTTCAGTCAGCAATAACGACTCCTCGTCTGATAGGCGTCCAATTATCCACAGCAAGCAGCATGACAGGAAGACACGATCGGCCAGTTCTTCATCGAAGATATGCATAGGAATAAAGATATCAAGTCAGGTACAAGTCCCCCACTTTATGGTAGACTGAAATTACACTTAAGCATGAAGGAGTCTATCAGATGGAACGACTTTACTGGAATGAAGATATGGAAACGATGCAGCCAGCCGTGCTGCGTCAGTTGGAGAATGAGTACCTGCGAACTCAGCTTGACTATGTCTGGCAATGTTCTGCATTCTATCAAGCCAGGTTCGCTGAGGCTGGTGTGAGGCGCGCAGACATTCGCGATGTGGCCGATCTACCACTTCTCCCTTTTACCGAGAAAGACGAATGCCGGCTCAGCCAGCACGAACACCCTCCTTTTGGCAATTATCTGGCGAGTAGCCAGGAGCAAGTGATTCGGGTGCACAAAACCTCTGGTACGACGGGGCGTGCGCTCTATGTCGCCCTCACCCGCCAGGATCGCAGCCTGATGAATGAATGCGCAGCCCGTTCCTACTGGGCTGCTGGGCTGCGCCCGAGCGATATGGTAGTTCACTGCCTCAATTACCGCCTCTGGGTGGGCGGCTACTCAGACCATGAGAACCTGGAGACAACAGGAGCCACCGTTGTGCCCTTTGGAGTAGGCCAGACCGCTCTATTGATCCACACTATCCGTGAGCTACAAGTCAACGCTATTAGCGCCACTCCCTCGTATATGCTCCCCCTGAGCGAAGCTGTTCTGGCTCAGGGACTGAACCCTCGCGATCTTGGCCTGCGTAAGGGACTCTTTGGCACTGAGCCAGGGATGAGCGAACCGAGCGTACGTGCGCGCATGGAAGAGACCTGGGGCATACGTGCCATGGATGCGAATTTCGGTATGGCCGATATTCTGAGCATCATGGGATCAGAATGCGATTACCGCCAGGGCCTGCACTTCCACGCGCAAGGAGCTGTGGCCGTCGAGTTGATCGAACCCGAAACAGGCACTCCCCTTACGCTCACCGAGGGCGCCGAAGGCGAGTTAGTGTACACCCATCTCCTCAAGGAGGCACAACCCCTGGTACGCTATCGTGCTCGCGATGTGGTGCGCATCCTGGGAACTGGACCATGCGAATGTGGGCGAACGAGCTTTCGCTTCCGTATCCTGGGTCGCAGTGATGACATGCTCCAGGTACGTGGTGTCAATGTCTTTCCCACTGCTGTAGGCAATACACTGGTCCACCTCTCGAACCAGCTCTCTGGCGAGTTCCAAATTATCGTCGATCATCCTCCCCCGCACCAGTACATACGGGTGCGCGTAGAACTGGCGCAGAACCTGGTCCCCACTCATGTAGGAGGTTTATCACAGCAGATTATTCAGGCGCTCCGCGAGCAGCTTAGCTTCCGTGCCGAGCCAGAGCTGGTTCCTTATGGGACGCTCCCGCGCACAGAGCAAAAGGCCCGCCGTGTCATAAAGACCTACGAACAGGCTGGCAGTTGAAATCCCCAACCCATCTCAACAAGAAGAGAAGGAGCCATGATGAGCAGCGCACCACTTGTCCTCTCTACCGTTGCCAATAAAATTGCCTATGTGGTGATGAACCGGCCAGGTGCGATGAATGCCATGAGCCGGGCAATGATTACTGAACTTCGCAAGGCCCTGGAGCATGCCCAGAGCAATGCTGACGTCTCGATCATCGTCCTATCGGGCGCAGGAGGTAACTTCTGCGCTGGCGATGACCTGAAGGAATCTGAGCACCAGAGCGCAGAAGACTTCCTGGCGCTAATTCTGGATCTGCAACGACTCACCCGCTTACTACTGATGGGTGAGAAGCCAAGCATCGCGGCCATGGATGGTTATGCTCTGGGTGGGGGCTTCGAACTGGCTCTGGCCTGCGATTTTCGCGTCGCCAGCAGCCGTGCGCGCATGGGATGTGTGGAAGCGAGTGTGGGCATGGTCATCACAGGCGGCACCACTGTGCTGCTCCCACAGCTGGTTGGACAGGGCATGGCGCGGGAGATCATCCTGTTCGCAGACATCATGGAAGCCGCCGTCGCCCAGCGTATTGGGCTGCTCCATCGCCTGGTCGAGCCGGAACTTCTTGACGCTGAGGTGCAGGCGCTGGCCAGCAAGATGCTGAGCCGTGCGCCGCTCTCCCTGCGCGAGAGCAAGCGGCTGCTCAATCGCCCACTGGAAACCGAATTGGAGCGTGCCTTCCAGAACGAGATTGAGGCAATCATGCGCTGTTTTAGTACTGCTGATGCTCACGAGGCCACCGTGGCCTTCCGCGAAAAACGTCCCCCCCTCTTTGTGGGAAAGTAATATCTAGTCTCAGTGCAAATTGGTGTCAAGATGAGTGACATAAGGAGAGTGAGAAACATGCCAGCAACAGAAGCAACATTTAAAGCATTTGTCGTCGATAAAAAAGAAGACGGTTTTACCGCAACCTTCAAAGATTTAACTCTGGCTGACCTGCCACCTGGCGAGGTTCTGGTCAAAGTAGCCTACTCGAGCGTGAACTACAAAGATGGCCTGGCCTCCATTCCAGAAGGCAAAATTGTACGCAACTATCCTTTCGTGCCTGGTATTGATCTTTCGGGAGTGGTGGCCGAATCCAGCGATCCACGCTTCAAACCTGGTGACGAAGTCATAGTCACCAGCTATGAACTGGGCGTCTCTCACTATGGTGGATTCAGCGAATATGCCCGCGTCAAAGCCGATTGGGTGGTGCCCTTGCCTTCGGGCCTCACCCTCAAAGAGGCGATGGCGCTGGGTACAGCTGGCTTCACCGCCGCCCTTGCGATATATAAGCAGGAGTACAACGGCCTCAAGCCGCAGAACGGGCCCGTGCTGGTCACCGGTGCAACGGGGGGACTGGGGAGCGTTGCTATCAGCATCCTCAAAAACCGGGCATATACTGTGGCAGCCAGTACCGGCAAAGAGTCGGAGCATGACTATCTCAAAGCACTGGGCGCCGGTGAAATCTTGACTCGTGAGGAAACATCAGCTGAGAGCAATCGTCCTATGGAGAAAGAGCGCTGGGCTGGGAGCGTCGATGCAGTTGGCGGTACCACGTTGGCCAATCTCCTCCGTACTACCAGGTATGGCGGCTCAATCGCTTCGTGTGGCAACACCGGGGGACCGAATTTTAGCGCGACTGTCTTCCCATTCATCTTGCGCAGCATTACCTTGCTGGGCATCGATTCAGTAAACTGCCCTATGGAATTGCGCCGCCAGATCTGGGAACACCTGGCCAGCGATTACAAGCCTGAGCACCTTCTCGATCTCATCGCGCACGAAGCTCCATTCGCGGAACTTCCTAAGGCGTTGGCCGCCGTTCTCAAAGGTGAAGTTAGAGGCCGCACAATTATCAAAGTGAGCTAGGAGCACTCTCATGCAAGATCAATCTCGCCCCCCAGGGCGAACGCACATGTTGGATGAAATTCAGGAGCAGCCGGAAGCGCTGCGACGCACTCTAACCGGTACGACCGAACCTGCTCGCCAGGTCGCTCTGGAGGCTCAGCAGCGTGGTATAGATGTGATCATACTTGCCGCCCGTGGAACTTCCGATCATGCTGCTCTATATGCCCAGTATCTCTTCCAGTACCTCAATGGTATTCCCGTCGCTCTCGCTACGCCCTCGCTGTATACGCTCTATGGCACCTCGCTCCATCTGGGGCGCGCTCTGGTCATAGGAATCTCTCAGTCCGGCGAATCCACTGATATCGTTGAGGTCGTTGCCAGGTCGCGCGAGGCAGGTGCCCTCACAGTAGGCATCACCAACCAGGAAGGGTCTCAATTGTCCACGGCTGCTCAGCATACCTTGCTCTGTCATGCTGGACCTGAACGCAGCGTCGCTGCCACAAAAACTTATACCACCACCTGTGCAGTGCTCGCACTGCTGTCCGCATTTCTCTCAGGTGGTGAACCACTGCGCGACGGCATCGAGAGCATTCCCGATCTCGTCGCAGCGGCGCTCAAGTGTGAAGAACAGGTTGTACGTGTAGCCGAACGCTACGTCCATGCCCGTGACTGTGTGGTGTTAGGGCGCGTCTTCCAGTACAGTACCGCTCGCGAGACGGCCCTGAAACTGGAAGAAACCTGCTATGTTGTTTCGACACCCTTCTCTACCGCCGATTTCAAACATGGCCCTGCCGCGCTGGTTGATCGTGGCCTGCCCGTCATCGTCTTCGCGCCGCCAGGGCGTACCTCAGCCGATTCGCTTGAGTTGCTCCAATGGCTGCATGAGAACGGTGCTGATTGCCTGGTGGTGACTGAGGATGATCGCATGCAGGAACTGGCAACGAAATCCGTTCGACTCGAACTGCCCCCGTTGGCAACTGGAGTTACCCCTGCGACGCTTGGAACAGGGGGCAGGAATGACCCGGCGAAAGATGTGCGAGCAAGCCTTGCTGAACTGCTCGCGCCAATACCCTATATTATACCTGGTCAGCTCTTTGCTAACTATCTGGCCCTGCATAAAGGACTGAATCCTGATCAGCCGCGCAGCCTGACAAAAATTACCCGTACACGCTGATGCCTTTTTTTCTTATAGTCTTCTCGGTACAAACGAGTTCCCATTAACCGTGAGCCTAGCGAGGTGAGAAGGCTTGTCTCCCCGTTATCTCCCGTCCAACAATCAGCGACTGGATGGTATCGGTACCCTCGTAGGTGAACACCGCTTCAATATCAGCATGGTGGCGAGCAATGTGGTAGTCGAGTAGAATCCCATTGCCGCCAAGCATTTCGCGTGCATCAGCAACAACCTCACGGGCAAGCCGGGCGTTGTTCATCTTCGCCATTGAAGCCATTGAGGCCGTCATTTTATGCTCTTCCTGCAGTTGGCCAAGTCGCAGACAGAGAAGTTGCATGGTCGTCACATTGGCAAGCATAATGGCAAGCTTATTCTGGATGATTTGAAAGCTGATGAGCGGCTTGTCAAACTGAATACGCTCCTTTGCATAAGTGAGCGCAATCTCATAGGCGGCAATAGCATGGCCAACCGCCTCCCAGGCTACACCGGAGCGCGTGGCCGTGAGCACGAGCGCGGTATCCTTGAAGCTGCGTGAAAGCGCGAGACGGTTCTCTGCTGGCACACGGACATCGGTGAGCGAAATATCCGTCTGCCAGACGGCACGTTTGGACACTTTGCCTGTCATAACCTTTGGCTCGAAACCCGGTGTCTCCTTCTCAACGAGGAAGCCACCCACGTTGCCTTCGTCGTCACGCGCCCAGATAACTGTGACATCGGCAAAGGAGGCATTACCGATCCAGCGCTTGGCTCCGTTTATGATGTACTCATTGCCATCGCGCTGGGCACGGGTCTCCAGCGCTACCGCGTCAGAGCCATGATTCGGCTCAGTCAGACCAAAAGCCCCGATCTTCTCCATGCGTGCCATCGCTGGCAGCCAGCGCTGTTTTTGTTCTTCCGAGCCCAGCATCGAGATCGAGTGCATCGCCAACCCGGAGTGGACGCCGAAAAATGTGCAGACACTGGCATCACCACGCGCCATCTCTAACATGATAAGGCCAGAGGCTACAGCGCTCAGACCAGGGCAACCATACCCCTTGATATCGTTTCCGGCGATGTTGAGAGCTGCAATTTTAGGAACGAGTTCAAAGGGGAACTCAGCTCGTTCCCAGTAGTCGTTGATGATGGGAATGACCTCCTTGTCGCAGAAGGCCCGGACTTTATCCCGAACGCTGCGCTCCTCCTCGGTCAACATCTCATCCATCAAATAAAAATCGGTTCCGAGCGACTGCCCGAGTGATTTTTCCAGATCGGCTACCATACTTTCTTCCTTCCTTTCGTTCCCTCTTTCCTCGAAAAAAGATGCTTTCCTTATTACGTTTTCAGCTGAAAAAAAGGTGACGCTTTAATACTACAACATATTATGACCTGTAATGTACAGCTTTTTCTCCTCTCTTGGCCCAGCATAGTGCTACCTGAGTAGTATCCTCCTTCTCCCAACCCAATGATACTCAAAATACTCCTTAAGTAGCATGGCATTGCTGCCAATAGACTGTACGCTGAGAGTGTACCTGACCAATCCAGTCGAATACCGTCATGGTAAAGGAGTTGATCTATATGCCCTGGACGCCATTAGCGGAGCGATTTTCCGCACTACCACTGATCCTTGCCGGCCCGATCCTCCGCCGTACGGAGCCGCATGCCGTCACGGTATGGCTCGCGTTGAAAGAGTCTAGCATGGTCACCTTGCGCATCTATACGCAAGACATCGCTGGAACGCTCATTGAACAGTTCTCAGGCACGCGCCACACGGTGCGTCTGGGTGACCACCTGCACCTGGTTGCAGTAACAGCTCGCGCCTCCATCCATGAGGAACAACTCGCCTGGGGTGGTTTATACTACTACGACCTGTTCTTTCAACAGAGCTCTTCTGAAGTTCATGCACCTGGACCAGTTGCAAATCTTGGCACGCCTGGCGTGCTCAACATTGATCCCTCTGTGGCTGATCACCTGGAGCGGCTGGTCTATCCAGGACACCCGCTTCCCAGCTTTGTGCTGCCTGCTCAAGATCTCAACGAACTCAGGATACTCCACGGCTCCTGCCGCAAACCACACGGCGTCGGCAGAGATATGTTACCGGTTATCGACACTATGCTGGCAGAAACGGCGCATAGCGCAGCGTCTCGCCCACAACAACTCTTCCTCACGGGCGATCAGATCTATGCCGATGATGTTGCCGCACCCCTCCTGGCTGCTCTAACCGACGCGGGCACTTTTTTGCTCGCCGGGAACAGGGAAGAAACTCTCCCCCTTGTTGAGGAGCCAGCTCGCCTGCTGCCACCCCGGGAACGTACCGGTGCCGTGCGAAACATGGCCATGTTGACCACAGGACGCCCGGAAAGTCACCTGCTATCGCTCGCTGAATTCTATGCGATGTACCTGTTCGCCTGGTCGGATTTTCTCTGGCCCGATGATCTGCCTTACTCGGATTCCACAGCCTCTCACCAGCCTGCGCAACACCGATCCGCACAACAATCGTCGCTTCCAGTGCACGAGTATGCCCACGAACTGAAACAGTTGGCAGGATTTCGCTCATCACTTCCGAAGGTGCGTCGCGCACTCGCGAACATCGCGACCTATATGATTTGCGACGATCACGATGTGACCGACGATTGGTTTCTTGATGGGGAATGGTGCCACAAGGTGCTGGGAAACGAACTGGGACGCCGCATTGTGCGGAACGGTCTGCTCGCGTACGCGCTGTTCCAGGCCTGGGGAAATACTCCCGACCAGTTTGATGAGCCGGATGGTGCTGCGCTCCTCGAAGCAATCGACGATTGGCGTGGGGATGAGTCGGAAAGGCAGGCCGACCACATCGCCGCGCTCATCGGCCTACCTGCCCCTTTCGATGGAAAGGGCACACTTAGCTCTTCGGCGCAGGCCCTGCGATGGCACTATACGTATTCTGGTCCACGCTTTCAAGTGATCGTGCTGGACACCCGTACACATCGCTTCTACCTGGCGCCCGACGCATTTCCCGCCTTGCTTTCTCACCAGGCAGTAGAAACACAGGTGGTCGCTCAAACCCACGAGGATGCCGAGGTGACCTTTCTCGTCTCGGCCACCCCGGTCTTTGGCATCGGTATGATTGAAGCTATCCAATACTGGAGCCGGATGCTCAATAAGGAGAATGACGCGTTCGACCCTGAGGCCTGGGAGCTAGAGCATTCCGCATTTCAGCAATTTCTCGAGGCGGTGAGCGCCATGCAGCGGGTCGTAATTCTCTCGGGAGATGTGCACTATGCCTTCGGCTCCAGCGTGCAGTACTGGGATCATTGCAAAAAGGTGACGGCCAAGGTTGTCAATTACACCTCCAGTGCCTTGCACAACGAAGGGTCGTGTACTCAATTAGCGGCTCTGGCCAGGGGGTATCCTGCATTCCTTCGCATGGAGGGGCGAATGGAGGGGCGCAGGGGGGAGATACCGCCAGTTCACTTCTATGGCCAGGATACTCCAGATGAGATAGGGCTGGTGCTGCATACCATATTGCAGGAAGCAGGGTCTCGAGTCTATGAACTATGGCGAGCAATATCAGAGCTTGTCGGTCTGTCGAGTCGCCAGGGGGTAGCCACATTGCCTGCTAAGCGTGGTATAGAAGGAACAATCGATACCTTTTCTCTTGACAGCAGCTACCAGATGCGCTACTTGCAGGATAGGCGGTATCTCCTGCACGCTCATAGTTCACATATGTCCTCTGCAAAGGCCATGGCCTTTCAACCATCCTCTGGTCCGCAAACCGAGCGCGCCCACAGCCTGGTCTATAGCGTGGTAAAAGGCACTCACCTCTTGGAAGACGAGGCAGGAGCGGCGGAGCATGTCCTTCTGCATCCACAGGAGTGGTTGGGTGATCGGGAAGCAGGTATTCTGATCGTCGGGTATGCCAATGTCGGCGATATTAGTCTGCGCTGGCTTCCCGAGAAAAAGGAGGCGATCCAGCGCCTGTGGTGGTGCCATCTCGATGACGCAGAACGACCTGCGCCGCGCACAGAGTATCGTGATTCGCTCGATCTTCCACCATTCGAGGCCGCTCCTCCACGACCCTGAAATTCCTCTGTAGAATTACGGATGTACAATTGCGGAGTTTTATACTACAATAGAGGTGAAGTAATCATGAGAGAGTGTAATGTAACCTGACCACCAATATAACCATCTAGACAGGAGAGGCCAGCATGAACGTGTCCCTTCTTGCCCGCGACCAGCTGCTGGCCTTGAAATTCTTCATTCCCTCTGTCTCTCATGCTCTAATCCTGCGTTCCCGTTTGACAGACCTGCTGCTCAGGACAAGTTTCTACCTTAGCCTCACCCTCGTCTCGGCTCCCGTCGGCTTCGGCAAGACCACCCTGCTTTCTTCCTGATATGACCACAGGCGTAGAGACAACCGTTAAAGTGTTTTGAAGTTTTTATCGCTCTCCAGAAATGGTTGTCTGCAGGCGACCAAAGAAAGGAAAGGAATCATGAACCAGGTTTATATTTGTGAACATAATGAGCTACTTTCCACCAAGTTCCATGCGCCGGCATGTCCGTCACCACTGATCCCACGTCCGCGCCTCACTGCTCTCCTGGATGTAGGGCTAACTGGCCCACTCACGCTGGTTTCAGCCCCGGCCGGGTGCGGCAAGACGACCCTGCTCTCGAGCTGGGTGCAGTCTCATGCTCCGGATAACTTCTCTGTAGCCTGGGTGACGCTCGATGAGCATGACAACCAGCTCCGGCGGTTTTGGGAGTATGTGCTCACTGCATTCGATAGAAGCGAGCCAGGTATAGGCGTGCTTGCTTTGCAGCTGTTGTCTGCCCCCGGAAAGCTATACCTGGAGGAGGCGCTCATAGCTCTCATTAACCGGCTCGCGCGGACGTCGTCCCCGTGGGTGCTGGTCCTGGATGAGTATCAGGTGATTCGTGAGCCTGCCATCCACGATCAGCTTTCGTATCTCGTGGAGCATCTACCGTCCCATGTCCATGTGCTGCTCGCAGCGCGCAAGGATCCACCGCTGCCGCTCTCCCGCTGGCGTGTGCGAGGCCAGTTGCAGGAAGTGCGCATCGATCAGTTGTGCGCGACAGTGGAGGAGGCAGGAACCTTGCTGCGCCAGATGGTGCCCTTCAAGCTGGAGCGTTCTCTGCTACAGGAGATCACTACTCGGACAGAGGGTTGGCTGGCTGCCCTTCGCCTCGTCGGCCTCTCGCTGCGCGGGCGCGCCGACCTGGCTGGCGTGTTGGAAGAGCTAGCGGAACTGAGCTACATCCTGGACTATGTGACCGAGGAAGTGCTCCAGCAACAAGAGCCCGCCGTCTCCACATTTCTCCTGCGCACCTCGATTCTCTCGCAGCTCAACGCCTCGTTATGTGATGCCGTGCTGGAGCGAACGGACAGCCAGCAGGTGCTGGAAGAGTTGGAGCGTACCAATGTGTTTGTGGTGCCTCTGGTCCCTCGTCGCTGCTACCGCTACCATGCCCTCTTTGCCGAGGTCTTGCGCGTGCGACTGGAACAGGAGAACGGAGAAGACGTGCTCATGCTACATTTGCGAGCCAGTAACTGGTATGCGCAGCACGGCCACACTGCCTCGGCAGTGCAGCATGCCTTACTGGCCCATGCATGGCAGCAGGCTGCCGATCTGATCGAGTCCATCTCCCAGGCGCACCCTGGAGCGATACACGAGGAATCGATGATCCTCAGTTGGATAGTGAAGTTGCCCGCTGAGATTCTGCGCGCGCGGCCGCAGCTCAGTCAGCTCTTCGCTGGAGGTATGACAAGAACGGGCGGTCCCCCGGCTCAAGAATGTTGGCAGCCACACAGACCTTTAAGCTGGATGCATGCCATTGCTCCCTTCGCAGAAGATCAGCGTGAAATCTCCGGCGTTCAGAACCAGCATCACCTGCAAGAACCAGTGCCGGCTCAAGATCGAGTGCGAGCTATGTATCCATCGCATGAAAGATCCTTTGAAGGACAACATTGGAACTGGGGCGAGCCTGAGCCAGGTTTGCTTCTTTTGGATCCCCTGAGCGCACGCGAACGGGAGGTGATCGGTCTGGTGGCGCAAGGCTACACGAATCAGGAGATTGCAGAGGCGCTGGTCGTGGAGGTCAATACCGTCAAACGTCATGTAGGCAATATCTTCTCGAAACTTCAGGTCCACGGTCGCATACAAGCCGTGATCCAGGCTCGTGCCCTTGGCCTGCTCATCGAAGTGGCATAGGCTGGTTTTTTGCTAAAAGCGAGGCGCAAGGACAGCTGCGACGGCCACTGAACAGGTGCCGCTGGGTGACGATGTTCGTAATCTATACACAGTAGGTGCCGATTTATCGTGCACATGGCCGATTGATCGGCCCTCAAGGGGGTGTCCGCTATCCAAAATATGTTGTTGCATCTCACCCACCTCATGGTCTCACATATTTTCGCAGACGTCGAGTCATCTTGCTCCTCGAAGCAAGCACATTCTTCCCCTTTAAATACAAATAAATCCACAAAGCGATACCAAGCAATATTCCGCTCAGGAGATAAGAACCTAAAACATCGCTCGTCCAGTGATCGCCCAGGTAGACGCGCGAAGGACCAACCAGCGCCACAAACAACCCGGAAATGATCAGCAGAGCGATACGCCACCAGTAATGACCCCTGAAGATGATAATGCCGAAAGAGAACAGCAAGCCCCAGAATGCCACGTAGGACATGACATGAGCGCTGGTAAAGCTTGATCCGCTGGCCGTCTGTAGTACCTCGACCAGGCTTGCGGTAGGGCGCGGGCGGGCCACTATCAACTTAATTGCCCAGTCTAAGGCGGCACTTGTGGCAGAAAGAACTACTATGGTAATTGCTTCCAAACGCAGGCCCAATATCCAGAAAAGCGCGGCAGTGAGGGCAATGAGCCCTATGAAAAGGAAAAGCTGGTTCCCAAGATAGCTTACTGCGATCATGATCATCTGCAGCCATGGAGCCTGAATATCTTGAAACGCGCGTGTAATCTTGATATCGATGGCTAAAATCGGATGGGAAGCTACCCACCAGGCAAGAAGCCCAAAGACAACCAGGAGCGCGGCATATATGATCAGCAGCACACTTCCCCATCTTTTTGTCTGATACCACGGCCTGCGAGCGGCTGCTACCTCCTGCCGTGCTTCTTCAACAACCTTTTCAGTACCTGCTTCGAGCCGTTCTCCAGGCGATTCATTTTCAACAGCGTTTTTTGAACCTTGTTCCCCTGGTGGGCGGTTGTCATCCATATGTCCTCTCCGTTTTATAGTATGCAAGCGATGGGCCATCGTGTCGATTCGTCTGTCCCTCATGAGTGATGAAAAGATCATCGGCCTATCCCCAGGGAGTATAGCGGGAAAAAGCAGATCTGTCATGCTACTTAAGTGTTATTCAGCAGCGCCAATGCGTTTGTTTGAGGAGTTACATGTGTTCGTGGCCATGTGAGGCTTCTTTAAATCAATTAGCATCCTGGTGCCCGGTGAGGCATATACCGCCCATTTTTGATGACGCCCAGATCAGCGAAGCTGCTCGTTGTCTCAGTCCTTCCAAAAATAAGGTCATCATTAATAGTTGACGACTTTGAATGTTATAAATTTTTATCATAATATATTGGAAGGTTACATAAATGCAAGCTCTGCTACCATAAAGGATGGAGGATAATATGCAGAGGACGCGTGACTTTTTGAAGAAGTTAGCTTTGCCGGAGAGCGATGCTCATAGCCTTCCGACTTCTTCCAGGCGCTTTCCTGATGGGGCACAGTATCGTGTGGAGATTCCAAGTGTGGAAGGTCCTGCGGCGCTGGAAGCTGTAAGATCAGCCGCCCAGGAATATGGAGTCACGGTGCACCGGATATCTCAAGGTAGTGGCATCATGCTGCTACGTATGGAGGAGATTCGAGCCATGGCAACCCTGGGCTATGAGATGGGAAGCGAGGTAAGCCTTTTTGTGGGGCCACGTGCCGGCTGGGATACTGGTGCGCAATTTATGGCACGTTCGGGTCGTAACTTAGGGGCACGGCAGCGTGGTATGGATCAAATAGTTTATGCATTAGAGGATATACGTCGAGCGTGTTCGCTTGGCATACGATCGGTGCTGGTGGCAGACGAAGGGCTGCTGTGGGTAGCTGATGAGATGAGGCGAGCAGGGGAATTGCCAGCTGACCTGGTATTCAAGCTCTCTGTACAGATTGGCACTGCCAATCCGGCAGCAGCGCTTGTGATGGAGCGATTAGGAGGTGGCACGCTGAATCCACCGACTGATCTATCACTAGCGCAGCTAGCTGCCATCCGCCAGGCTACCACAATGCCGCTTGATGTATACGTCGAGGCTCCTGACGACTTTGGTGGCTTTGTTCGTCACTATGAGATTGCGGAACTCGTGCGCGTAGCTGCACCGATCTATCTCAAGTTTGGACTGCGCAACGCCCCGGATGTGTACCCCAGCGGTACGCACCTTGAGCCGACAGTGATAGCACTTTCTCGTGAACGTGTGCGTCGTGCCAGTATCGGGCTGGCGCTATTACGCGAATACTATCCTGAAGCGATTACATCCGAACTCAGAGCAAAAGGGTTAGCGGTTCCAGCCCTCTCGTAGCGATTGAATCGGCGATACTTAAGATAGGAGAAGTAAAATGGCAACTGAACTGCGTTCTTATATTGATGGTAATTGGCATGATGGAGCCCGATTAGTTGATGATATCAATCCAGCGAACCCCTCAGAGGCCGTCGCGCAAGTATCGATGGGCAACACCTCGGTAGCAGTCGCCGCTGTGGAGGCCGCCAGCGCCGCGTTCGCCGGCTGGCGTCGCACACCTGCCCCGGCCAGGGGAGAGATTCTGCGCAAGGCTGCCGATTTGCTTGAGCAGCGAGCTAGCACTGTAGGTAGAGACCTTACCCGCGAGGAGGGCAAGACGCTGGTAGAAGGAATCGGTGAGACGAAGCGTGCTGCAGCGATACTGCGCTACTACGCTGGCTTGACCTTAGAAGCCGACGGACAAACGTATCCTAGCCTCTCTCCAAATACGTTTCTCTTCGCGCGCCGTGAACCGATTGGCGTTGTAGCAGCAATCACCCCCTGGAACTTTCCCATCGCTATTCCTGCCTGGAAGATAGCTCCCGCGCTGGCCTATGGCAATACGGTTGTCTGGAAGCCAGCCGAGCTGGTGCCGCTCACCGCTACGCACCTACTCCAGGCGCTTGTCGATGCTGGACTTCCAAAAGGCGTGCTCAATATGGTTCTTGGCAGGGGGTCAGAAGTTGGTGAAGTGCTTGCAACTCATCAAGCGATAGATGCTATTACCTTTACTGGCTCTAATCCCGTTGGTCGTTCCATCCAGCGCAAAGCGACGGAGCACGGTAAAAAGGTTCAATTAGAGATGGGTGGCAAAAATCCGTCGGTCGTACTGGCGGATGCGAACCTGGATCATGCTGCGGAACAGGTGGCACGTGGAGCATTCCTCAGTGCGGGTCAGAAGTGTACAGCCACGAGCCGTGTGATTGTCGAGGAGCCAGTACTACGTGAATTTCAAGACCAGCTTACTGCGCTGGCGAAGGCTTGGAAACTGGGCGATCCTTTGGAAGAAGACACCAAAGTCGGCCCGGTGGTGTCCAGGGATCAAATGCAGACCGTGCTTGACTACATCCAGGTTGGATCGCAAGAGGGCGGCCGTGTTCTTACTGGCGGTGAAAAGGCCAAAGACCTGGGGGATGGCTACTACGTGCAGCCCACCATTATTACTGATCTCAGCCGCGAGAGCCGGGTGGCACGTGAGGAGATTTTCGGCCCGGTTGTCGCCATTCTTCCTGCCAGGTCATACGAGGAAGCTGTAGCGTTGGCGAACGATACACCGTTTGGCTTGACTGCGAGTCTCTTCACCAACAATCTCACCAAAGCGCTTCGCTTCGCCAATGATATACGCGTTGGTGTCGTCAAGATCAATCAAGAGAGTGCAGGGCTTGAGTTCCAGGTACCCTTCGGAGGAGCCAAAGAGAGCTCTTCGGGTTCACGTGAGCAAGGAGAGGCGGCCAAGGAGTTCTTTACTCAATGGAAGACAGTATACATGGACCAGGTATGAGCCATCCCGAAATGCACCCTCGTACCCGTAGGGGCGGGAGCTACGCACTCACAGGTAGGTTTCTTGTGATGTCGCCTCGGAAGCGGCTTCGACCTGTAGGGGCGGGAGTGGATGAGGCGTGGGGAGGGGACGCTTGCGTCGCCCTCGTCCCTTCCCGAGACTCTCTCCCCGACACTTTTTGGAGAAGGGATGAAAAGAGCAAACGAGATCGTTCCAGAGAGGAGAAAGAAACTTATCACTCTCAAGGAGGACGATCTCTATGAATGCATTCAGCCCATTATGTGCGCAATGGCATCAGCAAGTCAAGGAGTTGTTTACGAAATTACATGGCCATCAAAGCAAAACGCTCGCCCTGTTTGTGTGGGGAGCGATCAAGGCGCAGAGTATCGTGTTGGCTCAAGTCGCCGAGGACCTGCTCCCGGAATGTGAGGCCAAAGTGTCGAGCATCGAACGGCGCCTGCAACGCGATGTCGCGTAACGAACGCATTGAGGTGGAACCGGTGTGGCAGGACTTTCTCCACGAAATTGGCGCCTCGTGGAACCAGAAAGAGGTGGTGCTGGTGCTCGATCTCACGCCGTTTGAGGAGCATGCGCAGGTGGTGTATGTAGGCCTGCTGCAACAGACACGCGTGTTACCTTTGGCCTGGAAAGTGATGCCAGGCCAAGAGAAATGGGAGGAGGGGCTCTGGGAGATTGTGGGAACGTTGTTTGCGCAAGTCAAGGCCGCCCTGGGGGAAGCGGACTGTACGCTGATCGCTGATCGTGGGCTCAGTGGGCTGCCGCTCATCCAGTTGTGTCAAGCCCAGGGCTGGCACTATGTCTTGCGCATCAAGCAAGAGGAGCTCTGCCAGCCGTGGAGACACCGCGCCTGGCAAGGCTGGCGAGCGGCCTGCGACCTGGTGCCCAACGAAGGCCGGTCCTGGTATGGCACCGTGCGTCTGTGGCAGGAACACGCCCTGGAACTCCAGTTGAGTGCCGTCTGGCAAACGGGACAGCAAGAGGCTTGGCTCTTGATTTCCGATCGAGCCGCCGGACGCCAACGAGTGCGCGAGTATCGCTGGCGCATGCGGGTGGAGTCCACCTTTCAAGACATGAAAAGTCGTGGCTGGCAGTGGGAACAGAGCCATGTGCGCGACTTGACTCACCTCAACCGCATGCTACTGGTGCTCTTCCTGGCGTTTTGCTGGCTGATGCGGCTGGCCGCCTCTTGCATCCATAATGGGCGACGGGAGCGCTATGATCGTCATGATCGACGCGACAAGGGCTTCTTGCGATTGGGACGGCTCTATCTCTTAGATCTGGCTCGCTCCACCGAGCCCTGTTTCCTGTGGAACTGTTTGCTCTTCCATGGCAAACCTGGAGCATGGACCTTCTCCCTCCGCTTTTAAAACCGTGAGGGCAAAGGATGCGTTGGGGCTCATGAGGTAAAATAGGAAAGGAGAAACAAGCAAGGCAGTCCGAGAGAGGCAAGGAGGTCGGCCATGAAACGGAGCAGAACGTATCCCCAGCTGAGTCGACGCTGGTATCGACCAAGTGAGCATGAGTGCCCGGTATGCCAACGAACCCTGCGACAGGCCATGACGCTGACGAGGCGAACGGTGATCACGCTGGAGGGAGTGGTCAGACTGATCCATGCAGGCTATCGCTGTCCAGATACGCAGTGTGAGGGGCATCGGCGGACGTACCGCAGTGTGCAAGCGGACGCGTTGGCGCTCCCGGGCATGACCTATGGACTGGATGTGGTCCTGCTGGTGGGGCGACTGCGGCTGCGGGAGCACCGGACGGTGGATGAGATCCATCGGGAGCTACTGACGCGACTGGAGCCGTTGGGGGTGAAGATCGCGCGGCGCGAGATTTTGTATCTGTTTGAGGCGTATTGCACGCTGTTGCGAGCGGCCAGCGAGGCCAAAGACGACGTGGAGTGGCTCTCGCAGGTGGAGAAAAACGGGGGGATCATCGTGTCGGTAGACGGCATCCAGGAAGATGCGGGCAACGAGACGGTGTACCTGGTGCGTGATGCCCTCACCGGCCGGGTGCTGGCAGCCGAAAACGTGCTGTCATCAGAAACAGCCGTGATGAAGGCGCTGCTCGCGCCAGTAGCGACGTTGGACGTGAAAGTGCTGGGGACCATCACAGACGCGCAGGAGAGCGAGTTGATGGCGGTAGCGCAGCTGTGGCCGGAGGTTCCCCACCAGGTGTGTCAGTTCCACGCGCTGCGTGATGCCTCCAAGCCAGCCGGGGATCGCCGATCGCAAAGTCAAAACGGCCATGCGCAAACAGCTGCAGCGGAAGGTCAAAGTCGTGTCCCAGCAGCTCAGCCGGGATATTCCCAAGGCATCGGCGGCGGAAGCGGAGCAGCTGTCAGTGCTGGCTGATTACGCCACAGGGGTCCTCTGTGCGCTCAACCGAGATGGGACGGCGCCATTCGACTTTGCCGCTGTACAAGCTGGCGAAGATCTCGACGAGGTGGCACAGAGCCTGGAACGGCTTGCTAAAAAGGGGGAGCCGTGAGCCTGCGGTGCGTGCAGAAGCTGGCTCGCCTCTGGGCTATCGTGGCAGAACGCCTCGCCTGGGAAAAGCAGCTGGGGCAGGTCAAACGCATGCGCCAATGGGTCCTGGATGCCGAACACCTTCTCGTCTTCCAGGTGGGCGCAAGCGGGAGACGTCGTGAGCAATGCAAGCGCAAGAACTGGCTAAGCAGGCAACGGATGGCACGCTCTCGGAACTGGAACAGGCTTGCCTGACCGAGTTCTTGCAGGTGCTCACGAACCTGCGTCCGCACCTGGTGCAGTGCTATGACCGGCAGGACTTTCCGCGTACCAACAACGAGCTGGAACGCAGCATTCGCGGACTCAAGACGCAGTATCGCCGCGCGAGTGGGCGCAAGAACTGGAAGAGCTATCTCTTGCGCTACGGCCGCTCCGTCGCCTATGCCGCCTGGTGGGAGCAGGATGCGGCCCATCAGCAGCAACTAGAGCACCACGTCGCTCGGCTGGATCGGACTCGCTGGCGTGTATTCCGACGGGAAAGCAAAGCCGCTCAGAGCGAACAGCTCAAACGCTTTCGCTTCCGCCATAAGCGTCAGCAGTATCTGGCTTCGCTGGAGACTCGTTGGGCTGCCGCTGCTTCGACGTGACTTTTGCCCTCACGGTTTAAAAAGTGTCGGGGAGAGAGCTTCCCGAGAGCGCCTTTCCCCTTCAGCCAGGGCGACGCAAGCGTCCCCTCCCCCCATCCACACCACTCCCGCCCCTACGAGACGAAGCCGCTTCCCAACTCGTTTCATAAAAACCTACCCGTGAAAGCGGGGACGCCTTGTGTTGTGCGTCGCCCTCGTCCCCCGCTGCCTTGCCTGCTCCCATCTCCCTTCCCTACGGGTTTGACGATGCCTTCCCTACCTTGCCACGCACAACTGGATTGCGTAGGCTACCAAGTTGATCTACGCGAATCTGAACCACGTCACCTGGCTGCAAGGTGAATTGTTTCTCTGGTACAAGCGCTGTACCCGTACAGAGAAACACCCCGTCCGGGAAGTCGTTCTCAAGAAAGAGGTAGCTTACCAGTTCCTCAAAGCGGCGCTTGAGTTCCCGTGTGCTCGTCTCACCTTCCCAGTACACCTGTTTATCGCGCTCGATGGTCAGGTGGATAGTGAGATTGTACGGATCTGATACTTCCCACGCGGGAGTAATACCGGGACCAAGAGCACAACAGCCAGCATATACCTTGGCTTGAGGGAGATACAAGGGATTCTCGCCCTCAATACTGCGAGAACTGACATCGTTGCCAATCGTATAGCCGATGATCTCGCCATATGCGTTGATAACCAGGACAAGCTCTGGTTCTGGTACGTCCCACGTTGAATCGGCTCGCACGACAATTGGCGCATCGGGGTCGGCAACCCGTCGTGGAGTCGCCTTGAAGAAGAGTTCAGGACGTTGCGCGGTGTACACCTTTGCATAGATATCCGGCGTTCCGCTCTCCTCCTTTCGCGCCTCTTCAGATTGTTTGTAGGTCACCCCTGCGGCCCACACCTCCGTTTCCCCGTCAATCGGAGCGAGGATATTTGCAGAGGGATTCCCGGCTTCACCGGATCGAACAATATCCTCGATCTGTGCGCGTAGTTCGCTGGCTCTCATTCGAAGGAGATTGCGCAACTCGCCGTCGTAGGGACTCGCGTTATCGCGTTCCACGGGGTGGGTCGTAGGGACTCGCGTTATCGCGTCCCCAATGACTTGACCATCATGGAGCAGCCCAACGGCTGCTCCACCATTGGAAGATCTGTAACGAATAATCTGCACGAATGTGCTCCTCTTAATGCTGTGCCACTTTCTGTCTTTCAGGGGCTGTTTCTTCTACAGGTTGATGATACGACGAGCCATGAAAGCTATCGTGTACATAAGGAAAGCTGCCGGAATAATGTGGATCCAGCGCTTTTTAGGTACTGATGCTGCTTGAGTTGCCATAACAGCCCCTTTCTATTGAGCAATCTGCACAATGTTCAGTTATACTGCTGACTATCCAATCGGCGTTTCTTTTCAACACAGTACGAACTACAAACTCTTGAACGCAGTCTTTGTAGCGCCAACTTCTTTGTTGTCCTGCCTTTTCCTTCAATGAGTTCGTCTTGGCGCTGCTCTGTGATGCTCACTCTAAAGAGTAGCTATTTACGAGGCGAAATATTTCTGAAGAAGGTTACAGTTCCAATCCCTTCCAGGCTGCAGGAGCAAAATCAATAAGTACTGATACTAAAAACACGAATGTGTAACCCAAAAAGGTTACTCTGCATATAAAATTTTTTTATGTGAGTTGCGATTTTTGTAGCCACAGACTACAAGAATCGCAACTCACATAAAATAAGCAGCCTGAAAAGTTAGGGGTGCTGAAACGCACATAAAATGCGAATCGTACACATGCTAGGATAGTTAAGTATAGTAGGTGCATCCCCTTCTTAGTGCGAACTTCATCCACTTCGATCCTTTTTCTCCAGGTAGGCAGGAGTAGAGAAGAAAGTTACAGCCATGACAGAGCAAAAGCATCCTCGCGAACTACATGTGGGCTTTATTGGAGTCGGCGTGATGGGCCGCCCAATGGTGAGTAACCTGTTGAAAGCTGGCTTCCCCTGCACGATTTACGATATCAACCCTGCCCCCGTTGAGGCTTTAGTTGCTGAGGGAGCAACCTCGGCGAGTAGCGCCGCAGAGGTTGCTAAGAGCAGCGATATTTTCGTGACAATGGTCGTAAATGATGCGCAGTTAGCCGCTACCCTCTTTGAGCCAGGCAATGCTGCTTCCGCACTGAAGCCCGGCGCAATCGTCATCGGTATGAGTACGATGAGCGTAAGAATGGTGCGGGAAGCCGCTGCGCGCTTGCAGGAAGTAGGTGTACATTACCTGGACGCTCCCGTCAGTGGTGGAGAGGCGGGAGCTACCGGGGGTACATTGAGCATCATGGTGGGCGGTCTCCCTGAAGTATTTGAACGCTGTAAGCCTGTACTGTCGGTGCTGGGCTCGAATATCTATCATGTTGGGCAGAATGTAGGTGATGGTCAGGCGGTCAAGATGATCAATCAGCTCATGGTCTGCGTGCATAATGCGGTGGCGGCGGAAGCGCTTGCGCTGGGGGAGAAAGCTGGTCTGGACAAAACTATGCTGTTTGAAATCATCAGCAAGAGCGCAGGCAACAGCTGGATATTTTCGGATAGAGGTTCGCGTATGGTTTCCGAGAACTTCTCACCACCGAAAAGCGCCCTCAGCATCCTGGTGAAGGATTTGGGATTTGTTGTGGATACCGCCAACAACATGGGCTATCCTCTCATATTGGGTAGTATTACGTATCAACTCTACAAAATGGCAAGCATCAAAGGCTGGGACAAACTGGACGACTCCATCATGATCAAGCTGATGGAAGAAATAGCTGGCTTGGGTAATAAAGAATGAGTTCCATTATGAAACAGGAGGTGACATAATCATGAGCGTCTTTATAAGGAACAGGTTTGAAGGAAAGGTTGCCCTGGTAACAGGTGCGGGTTCGCCGCGCGGTATCGGGCGAGCGACAGCGCTGGCTCTGGCAAAGGAAGGCGCGAAAGTTACTATTACCGATATAGTGGCGGATAATGTGAAACGAGTGGTGTCCGAGCTAACAGAGATCAATCAGGCCATCGGTGAAGTGGCAGATGTGCGCAATAAGGATCAGATGGTGCAGGTAGTCGAAAGAACGAAGGAGGCATTTGGCGGACTAGATATTCTTGTGAATGTTGCTGGCTTAACCCGTCCCACGTTGTTTCTCGATGTCTCTGAAGAAGAGTATGATCTGGTGCTCGATGTCAACCTCAAAGGCACATTTTTGACGACACAAGCCGCTGTGCCTGCCATGCTGGAGCGAGGTGGCGGCGCCATTGTCTCTCTCTCCTCGGTATCAGGGCAACGCGGCGGTGGCGTTTTTGGCGCATCCGCTTACAGCGCGGCAAAAGCCGGCATAATGGGCCTGACCAAAGCTCTCGCACGTGAGTTGACCCCACGTGGTATTCGCGTCAACTGTGTTGCACCCTCCATGGTTGATACTGATATCGCCGGAGATTTACTCACACCAGAACGTAAAGTCGAGCTTGCAAAGGGCACGCTGGTGGGTCGCCTTGCCACCGTTGAGGATGTCGCCAATTGCATCCTCTTCCTCGCTTCTGATGAATGCGCCTATCTAACCGGTGTCACGCTTGACATTAACGGCGGCATGCATATGCACTGATACTCACTCACAGCCTATTTGTATGCTACATGTGAAACAAGTGAAACAAATGAAACAAGTGAAACAAATGAAACAAACAGCAAGCAGCGAAAGGCGGCCCTCGTGGCCACTCGAAAGAAAGCGTAGTACAGATGGCCACTTTAACTGAATTATTGGCCAACCTGCCACCTGAGCCAGACGAAGCCAGTTTGTTTGTTGAAATACAGCGAGAGGTAGCCAGAAGCAAGCGCAAACTGGTGGTGATTGACGACGACCCGACCGGCACGCAAACCGTGCATGATGTTGAGTTACTGACGACCTGGAATACCGAAACGCTGGCAGAAGTCTTGCAAGAGGAACGCCAGCTGTTCTATTTGCTCACGAACTCGCGCAGCATGCCCGAAAGTGATGCAGTTCGGCTCAACCAGGAAACTGCCCAACAACTTGTAGCGGCTTCACAGGCAACGCATAGTGATTTTGTGATTGCAAGCCGGAGCGATTCCACGCTAAGAGGACACTATCCGGCAGAAATATTTGCGCTTGAGCGTGGTTTGACCCCCTCTACAGGCAATCACTTTGATGGTCACCTGGTTGTACCAGCCTTTTTCGAGGGTGGGCGCTTTACCATCAACGATATCCATTATGTCGCTACCCCCACTGCTACCTCCGATACTCTTCAGCCCGCCAGTGAGACGCCCTTTGCCCAGGATCGCGTCTTTGGCTACAAGACCGCGTACCTGCCCGCCTGGATAGAGGAGAAGAGCGGTGGCTACTGGAAGGCCGATCAGGTCGTGAGCATAGGGCTGGAACTGATTCGCCGGGGTGGTCCAGAGCCAGTGGCGGCCAAATTACAAACGGTTGAGGCAGGTATTCCGGTCGTGATCAACGCGGCCGGCTATGGCGACCTGACGGTAGTCGTGCTGGGTCTGCTGCGGGCAGAGGCGGCAGGGAAGCGTTTCCTGTACCGGACAGCTGCGGGTTTCGTTCGCCTGAGAGGCGCAGTCACAATCAAGCCGCTCCTGAAAGCTGACGAGGTGCTCGGCAGTATTCAGGGAGTAAAGGGCGGAGGGATGGTCGTAGTTGGCTCGTATGTGCCGGATAGTAGTAAGCAGCTCGAGAACGTATTGGCTTTACCAAGTGTGATCGGTATCGAGCTACCAGTTGAGCGGGTGATACGTAGTGCCACTGATGCGGAATCGGTTAGCCGTGAAGTGGGTCAGCAACTCGAAGCGGCAATAAAGGCTGGACGTGTTGGAGTAGTCTATACCGGTCGTAAGTTGGTGACGAGCGCAAACCCGGCCGAAAATCTTGAGATTGGGAAGAAGGTATCGCATGCCCTGATTGCTGCCCTGCACCAGGTAACGAGCCGACCGCGTTTTATCATTGCGAAAGGCGGTATTACAAGCCATGATGTAGCGCAAAAGGGCCTGGGGGCGGCGCGGGCACGTGTGTTAGGGCAGCTTTTCCCAGGTGTTCCAGTCTGGAGATTGGAGAGCGGACCGCAGTCAAGATTCGAAGGTGTGCCGTATATCGTGTTCCCTGGAAATGTGGGTGGCCCCGAGAGCCTGGCGCAGGCCGTGAAACTGCTCAGTGAGCTGTAGAGGCGCAATGAATTGCGCCTCTACGCAGGTATCCGGACATACCTTTTCGTGTTGCCCCGTGAATTGCAAGCCAAAGCAGGAGGATGTATTTCTATGCTGGTGAACACCATCGAACTTGTACGGGAGGCTCGTCGTAGAGGGGTGGCAATAGGAGCCTTCAATACTTACAACCTGGAATTAACGCGGGCTATCGTGGTGGCTGCCGAAAAACTCGGCCAACCTACCATCCTACAACTTGGCGTACAGGCAATCAGGTCTGGCGGTGAACCTCTGGCAATGGCCACGCTGGCAGCAGCACGAGTTTCCCGCGTCCCGGTGGCTGTTCACCTGGATCATTGTTCAGACATAGGCCTGATTGAGACATGTTTTGCCTGGGGTCTTTCATCGGCTCTGGCCGATGGATCGCGCCTGCCATTTGCCGAAAACATAGCCTTCACCAAAAGAGCGGTAGAACTTGCCGTGCGATATGGTGGAACGATTGAATCCGAACTGGGGTACCTGGCGGGAACAGAAGATGGAATAACGGTCGAAGAGATTGAGTCTTCCCTTACCGATCCGGCTCAGGCACATGAATTTATTGCCGCTACCGGGGCAGCCATGTTAGCTGTGTCAATTGGCAATGTGCATGGCTACGTACCGAACCCGCCGCCACTCGATTTCGAGAGGCTGGCGCAAATAGCTGCTCAGGTGGATGTGCCGCTGATTCTGCACGGTGCAAGTGGCATATCGCGGGAAGACATCCAACGAGCAATACGCATGGGAATTGCCAAGCTGAATATCAATACCGAGGTGCGGACAGCTTTCCTCAAAGCGATAGCCAGCTGGGGCGTGCGTATTGGACCTGAGCCAGACCTTCGCAAGAAGGGTCAGGATTTACTCGATCTCATGCAAGAAGCGATAGCCGCTGCTCAAGACGTCGTCGAACAAACTATCCGCACTTGTACTTTTCTGTGACACACGTTATCCCGCATATTTCAAATCATGAGCCATCCGGAAATGTACCGATAGGCTTGAGAAGCGGCTTCGTGCCCGTAGGGGCGGGGGAAGGGTTGTGTGGGGAGGGGACGCTTGCGTCGCCCGCGTCCCCTCCCCAGCCCTCCCATCATGGGCGACGCAAGCGTCCCCTCCCCTCATCCCAGCCACTCCCGCCCCTACGGGTTTGACGATGCCTTCCCCTCAGAGCCCTTTCTCGGCAAGATTTAACTGGATGTTGTTGAGTCAGATTGCACTGCCTGACGACGGTGCCAGTTCTCGGCAAACAGATTGAAGAAGATACGTTGCTGTGGATGACCCTGGATCACGGCTTCATCGAGTTTTACCCCTAGCCCTGGGGCCTGCGGCAATGCGAAATAGCCGTCTATCACCTCCGGGTTCCCTGGCGCAGCCGCCTTCACCCAATCCTCTGCGAAATCATTGAAGTGTTCCTGAATTTTGAAGTTAGGTGTGGATGCCGCAAAGTGGAGTGCGGCTGCCGTCGAGACCGGGCCTCCAACGTTATGCGGTGCCACAAGGATATAGTAGGTTTCGGCCCACGCAGCGAGTTTCTTTGTCTCCAGGAGGCCACCAAAGTGCGTGATATCCGGCTGGACGATGTCTGCCGCTTGCAGCTCAAAGAGTTCACGGTAGTCGTAGCGCGTATGAATGCGCTCTCCCGTTGCTATTGGAATAGTAATCTTCTCTGAGGCTTTTTTGAGCGCGGCAAGGTTTTCCGGCGGCACTGGTTCCTCGACCCAGGATGGTTTGAAACGCTCAAGTTCGCGTGCCATCTCCACGGCAGTGGCGGGATTGAAGCGTCCATGCATTTCTATCAGAATCTCTACATTGGGACCAACGGCATCGTACACGGCCTCGACAAGCTCGATCACTTTATTCTTCTCGGGTCGGTCGAGTTCGTAGAAGCCTTCACCGAAGGGATCGAACTTGAGGGCTTGATAGCCCTTTTCGAGCACACGCCTGGCGGCTGCATGGAACTCTTGAGGTGTCCGTTCGACAGTGTACCAGCCGTTGGCATAGGCCTTTATCCTATTCCGCACAGCCCCGCCTAGCAACTTATAGACTGGCTGCCCAAGGGCTTTGCCCATAATATCCCAGCAAGCGATCTCTATAGTCGAAATAGCGGACATAGCGATTTCACCCACGCGAGCAAAATCATTGCGGAACATGCGCTGTACGAGGTCTTCAACATTAAATGGATCAGAGCCAAGGATGTGGTTTGGTACTGCCTCCGCGAAATACCCTAACAAGGCATCCGTGTGATTGAGCATGCGTACTTCACCAAGACCCTCAAGCCCCTCATCGGTGAGCACGCGCACAAAGGTGATATTCCTCCATGCCGTCCCCATTACATGTGTTTTGACATCGACGATTTTCATGCTTTAGCTCCTTGTGCTGCTTCCCTACTTTGAGAAGGATCGACATACATTACTTCTGCAATACCAGCGTCTTCTACTAAAATCATAGCAAACTGAGGCACTGTAGTAATTTTTTCCCACGACGTATAGTTGAACTTGACACTGCTTCCTCTGTAATGCCTAACTTTGCTACAGGATGCCGACAGGGTTAATAAGAGTATGGTGACCGCAAGAGTCACCAGGTGCTTTGTGCTGAGAAACCGGTAGTAAGAGGAGAAGATTATGACACTCGATCCCAAACGACACAGCTCGATTATCACGAATGGACGTGATCGTGCAGGCGCACGGGCAATGCTCAAAGGTATTGGATTTACCGATGATGATTTGGCTCGCCCAATCATCGGCGTGGCGAACACCTGGATCGAAACCATGCCCTGTAACTTTCATTTGCGTACCCTTGCTGCCAGGGTGAAAGAGGGCATACGAGCCGCCGGCGGAACGCCGATGGAGTTCAATACTATCGCTATCAGCGATGGCGTAACTATGGGAACCGAGGGCATGAAAGCCTCGCTGGTAAGCCGCGAAATTATTGCCGATTCTATTGAGTTAGTAGGTCGGGGTCACATGTTTGATGCCGTCGTTGCCCTGGTGGGATGTGACAAAACGATCCCAGGTGCCGCTATGGCGTTGATCCGGCTGAATGTGCCGGGCTTCGCTCTCTATGGCGGGTCCATTGCGCCTGGACATTTTAAAGGGCGAGACGTGACGGTCCTTGATGTCTACGAAGCGATAGGCGCAAATGCAGCAGGCAAGATGAGCGATGCAGATCTGCGCGAGCTAGAGAACGTAGCCTGTCCGGGTGCCGGTGCGTGCGGTGGGCAATTTACCGCGAACACCATGGCTATGGCCCTGGAATTTATTGGACTCTCCCCTATGGGAACGGCAAGCGTTCCTGCTACTGACCCGCGCAAAAGTGAAGTAGGGGTGCGCTCCGGCCAGCTTATCATGGACCTCTTACGGCGTGGGGTGACGCCCCGTGATATCCTGACACGCCAGGCTTTTGAAAATGCTATCGCTGGTGTAGCTGCATCGGGTGGCTCTACGAATGCCGTGCTGCATCTGCTAGCGATGGCTCGCGAGGCCGGCATTCCCCTCACCATCGACGATTTTGACGAAGTCAGTAAGCGTACGCCTCTACTCGCTGATCTCAAACCAGGCGGGCGCTATGTGGCTGTTGATCTGGATCGTGCTGGTGGCATACAGCTTTTAGCGCAGCGTCTTGTTGCCGCTGGCCTCATTGATGGGGAGCAGATGACTCCGAGCGGGCGAACAATCCGTGAAGAAGCGAACATGGCCGTGGAGACACCGGGCCAGGATGTGGTGCATCCAGTTTCCGACCCCCTCAAGCCAAATGGAGGGTTAGTCATCCTCAAAGGGAACCTCGCGCCGGAGGGAGGTGTGGTCAAGATTGCTGGTCATGAGCGACCATATCACCGCGGGCCTGCAAGGATCTTTGATCGCGAAGAAGATGCGATGAGCGCGGTGACACATGGCGAGATCGAAGCCGGTGATGTCGTGATTATTCGCTACGAGGGGCCGCGAGGTGGACCAGGCATGCGCGAAATGTTGGGGGTTACTGGTGCCATCGTAGGCGCTGGATTGGGCGAGACAGTGGCATTGCTCACTGATGGCCGCTTTAGTGGGGCGACTCGTGGTTTGATGATTGGTCATGTCTCACCTGAAGCTGCACGCGGCGGTCCCATATCTGCATTGCAAGAGGGGGACACGATCATTATCGATATCGAAAAACGCCGTCTCGATGTTGAACTTTCTGATGCTGAGATTGCCGCTCGCCTCGCTCATTGGACAGAGTCGGTTCCGCATTACACGAGCGGCGTTTTTGCCAAGTACAGTGCCCTGGTTTCGTCAGCGTCAGAGGGGGCTATCACCCAACCGAACTTTGCAGCAAGGCAAACGTACGAGCCGTTCCCATAATAGAGAGTATGCTATCGAAATCTCTTACTTCCCTCTCGCTTTTCTAGCAGCGCGCGAACTTCTTGAGGCGTAATGATCGCCATATCGCCTGCAATGCAACGTTTGAGCGCTGCCAGCCCGTTGCCAAAAGCGAGCGCAGTCACACCATGTTCCTCACGCATCTCGCGATAGAGTTGACCATCCAGGTACGCGTAGATGTAGCCCGCTGCAAAAGCATCACCAGAACCAAAACGTGCATTGCCCTGCATGGGAAATGCGGGCTCCGCGCTGTAGGCATCCCCCTGTAGTTGGGCTGACCCTTCATGGCCCAGCGTCAAAACCAGCGTTTTGTTTGTGTGATTGCCAGCAAACCTTTGTGCTATTTGTCGCAACACTGACTCAGCACTACCGGAGAATCCCCACAACTCGGCGGCATCAGCGCGAGTACAGAACAATATGCTGGCTTGCCGGCATGCTTCCTCTATCCCGGTCGCTGCCTCGTTTGCCGACCACAATTTCGAGCGGTAGTTCACATCGAAGGAGAGGGGAATGCCCTTGTCACGCGCCCTGAGCAAAAACCGCGTAAATACTTCGCGAGTGCGTTCACTGAGCGCGGGAGTAATGCCGGTCAGATGGAGGAGTCTTGTACCATCGACAACAGCATAGTTCACCGACTCCGGGTCTACAAGAGCAACTGCCGAGTCAGCGCGGTCGTAGTACACATGCAAACCTAGCGGGTCTGGAGCTTCCTCAGCGTAAAAGATACCCAGGCGCTCATCACTTCCTGTCCATATTACATGTGTAGTGTCCACTCCGTGACGGCGCAGTTCAGTGACTACACGTTGCCCTGACGGATTCTCAGGAAGTGCTGATATCCAGGTGGTTTTGAGATTGAGGCGCGAAAGACAAGCCAGCGTATTTGACTCAGTTCCAGCAACGTAGACATGCAGCGTATCGGCCTCTTCTAGTCTGACTCCTTCTGGCGCGCTCAGGCGCAGCATTGTTTCACCGAAGCTGACTACATCAGAAACCATCGCATTCCCTCCTCTTCAGAATTTTATGTTCCAGTAGAAAAAATGAATGAAAAGCGTCCTCGCAATATGACACGTAGTAAAAGGTGCAGTCGTATCAATGATAGATTGGAGATTAAGATGCCATCAAGAGAAGAAGGAGCCTGGAGAATGGCAACGCACTCGAATGGAAAGATACAACCACACCAGCCAATTGCCATCGTGCGATTGGACGATCTTGAACAAGCCGTAGAGATCAGCCGCGCTCTGCTTGCAGGTGGTATTACTGCGCAAGAGTTTACCCTTACCAATCCTCATGCTCTAGAGGCGCTTGCACAGGTAAAAAGGGAGCTGCCAGGAGATCTTTTGCTCGGCGCGGGCACCGTACTGGATGGAGAAATGGCCAAATCCTCCATAGCAGCCGGGGCGGAATTTTTAGTAACGCCCGCTTTTCTCCTTGACGTGATAGCGGTGGGACGCAGTGCAGGGGTACCTGTGTTGAGTGGCGCATTCACTCCTACAGAGATACTGGGAGCATGGCGAGCCGGAGCTGACCTCGTAAAGGTATTCCCGTCTGGTGGTGTCGGTCCAGCTTATATCAAGGATGTACTGGGACCGCTGCCCACTATCCCACTTGTACCCACCGGGGGGGTAAACCTGGACAATTGCGCGGCATTTCTTGCTGCCGGAGCCTATACTGTGGCAATAGGGAGCAGCTTAGTCAACAAGGAAATAGTGCGAAAGCAGGACTGGCCCGCTTTGACGGAGCTGGCTCGTCAATATGTGCGGGCCTGCGCTCCTGGCTAACAGCTGGTGCAATGTGGCTTGCCCAGGTAAAAGAATTACCTGGGCAAGCCACATTGCACCAGCACACCCCTTTAGCCAAAACATTGTTTGGGTTCAGGCAGAAAGTCTAACGGGCTACCAGGCATCTTTGTTCATGCTGGCGGCAATCGGAGTACCTTTCGTTTCGGAACATACATCCACCAGGTTGCCTTCCTGATCGAACTGTAGCGGACATGGTCCCTCGATAATGTGCAGCGTGGGATTCTGCGAGACGTCTCCTAGTAGCCCCGTCGAGACCCAAAACTCATCGAGTTGTAGCGTATTCTTGATGCGCATCAGTCGCGGTTCACGATCGACGGCATTGCAGGTGAGCAAGGCGGCGGCGAAAGCGAGACGATCCGACGGCAACACCATCGGCAGTGCCACCGGGCCTGGAACCGTTGAGGTGAGCGCGTTGGGATACGTGCGCCCCAGATCCATCTTGTGCGCCAGGCGTGCCGTCGTGAAGTCGGCCGTACCGACGCCATTCGCATTGCCATCTGAAGAGTCCGAAAGATCAAGCACCACCTGTTTGTTGACCTCTGGTCCACCGCTGGCAAAAGGCGTCGGATAGCGACCTGTAATGTTGGGATCAGCTCCGTCTCCACTGATGTTCTTGCCAATTTCGTCAATCACGAACACGTCCAGACTAGAAAAAGGAATATGGGGCATGGCTAGCCTGGCTTCTTCGAGAAGCTCAGGCTCTCGCTCCATGATCTGATTGGCTGGTACTACGAATAGTTTATATGGCTGGTCGTGGGCGTTCTCCAATACAGCGAGGCCGAAGCGGATTGGGGCGCGGGCAAGGGCTACCTCTGCCAGTGCAGGTACCATACGCGCCATCTCGCCGAACCCTCTGGCGTGGCAGGCGGCCGCGCCCGCCTGTTTTCCGAGTCCAATGGCAATCATCTTGGCGAGGCCGCTCTCATACATCCCGCGAAAGGCTGTATGGGGTTTGACCCGTGCGACAAAGACGATACCGTCGGCGGCAAGTGCCAGGCGATCCAGGCGCACAGCCGTGCCGTCAGCTGCTCGTCCGATCTCAACGGTCTCCATCTGCGATTCTATAGGCGCTCCTATACTCTCAGGTGTCACGCCTAAATGGGTAAGTACATCGCGCTGCCCCTCCGCAGTGGCTCCTCCATGACTACCCATTGTGGGAATAATGAATGGGTCGGTGCCGAGCGCACGCAATTCACGAATAAGCGCGGCAACGATCTCTGGCAGACGACCAATGCCGCGGCTTCCCACTCCGACAGCGATGCGCTGACCAGCCTGGAACATATGTTGCGCATCCGCAAGCTGCATCTGCTCGTGGACAGCTGCGGAGATATCCTCGATAGGTGATGGTACGGGCGCATCATTGCGCACCCGCGCCACCTGAGGAATTGGGACAGGGTCGAGGAGCTGATGTAATATAGTTTCTGGAACTTCAAAGGTGATACGCATAGGCGAGCTACCTCCTTACATCCCTCCTGGGCCGGAGGCTAGCGAACAGGCAGCGTTGGCTCAGGCGGAAAGGATTTCAAAATCTCCCACAGCAAACAGGCGCAGTAACTACTTCCCCATATTTGAAGTATTTCTATTAATGAACACGATTCGCCATGATGTTATGAGACTCTTCAATGGCAATGGAAAGTCGGATTGGATGCAACGTGGTTGACTTTGACAAAGTCTAACCTGCGTTCTAGGATAAAAGTGAGTAGCGTGTCCAAATTTCGTCACAGGAGCATATTATGTTCAGATTGGATTCTAAGATTGCGCTCGTTACGGGAGCCGGTTCAGGTATTGGCAAGGAGATTGCACTGCTCTATGCGCAGCAGGGAGCGCAGGTTATCGTTGCCGATATCCAGGAAGATGCTGCTGCAGCTGTCGTAGCAGAGATCAGTGAGCGGAATGGTTTGGCGCGGTCACTGCCCCTTAATATTGCCGACGAGGGGCAGGTACGGGTGGCGATGCAGGGGGTGGTGGAACAGTATGGACGGCTTGATATCCTGGTGAATAACGCCGGGGTCAGCCACGTTGGCAATGTGCTGGAAACGAGTGCCGAGGATTGGGACCGCGTGATGGCAGTCAATGCGCGTGGTGTTTTCCTTTGTTCGAAGTATGCGGTGGCTCAGATGCTGCAGCAGAATCCGGCCGGAGGCATACTCGTCAATATCGCTTCAGTGGCTGGCATGATTGCTGTCGACCGGCGTTTCCCCTATGGCGCGAGCAAAGGCGCCGTGATCAGTATGACGCGCTCCATCGCTATAGACTTCGCGAACCAGGGCATCCGCGCCAACGCCATCTGTCCCGGTACCGTTCACACTCCTTTTGTAGAGGGGTTTTTGGAGCGCAACTTTGCCGAGAACAAGGATGAAGTGCGCCAGCAACTCCATGCGCGCCAGCCTATTGGACGTATGGGGCGCCCTGAGGAGATCGCCGCAGCCGCACTATATCTTGCTTCAGACGAGGCCGCCTTGATCACTGGTTCAACGCTGGTCATCGATGGGGGATGGACCGCCAGATAAGGAGAAAATTCCATGGTTGCTAAACTCAGCTTTGAGCAGCTTAGCGCATTGCGCCGCATTGATAGTCCGACAATCTCCAACGCTATCGAAACGTTCAAGGTGCGCCCGCGTGTTGCAGGATACGTTGGCTCCGATATCCGCTGCATCTTTCCGGAACTGCCTCCCACTGTCGGCTATGCTATCACCTGCACAGTAGATAGCACCACCGAGGGCCGCCAGGGTATAGGCTTCCAAAAGCTGTATGATCTGCTGACCAACGCTCCTAAACCAGCTATTGTGGTCATGCAGGATGTAGGCCCGGATCGCCTGCACTCATGTCATGCCGGTGAGGTTATGTCTACGCTTATGAAGCGACTTGGGGCTGTTGGTATCCTCACGGACGGCGGCTTGCGCGATGCGAAGGAAGTCGGTACGCTTGGCGGCTTCCAGTACTTCTGCGCCGGCCTGGTTGTCTCCCACGGCAACCCCATCTGTGTAAGTGTCGGAGATGAGGTGACCATCTCCGGGATGCGCGTCCGTATGGGTGATTTACTGCACGGAGACGTTAACGGCGTCGTGTCTATCCCCGAGGAGTGTGCAGACCAGGTTGCCGAGGCTGCTTACCGCGTTTGGGCTGAGGAAGGGGAGACCTTGCGTCGAATCAATAGCCCGGAATTCGTCACCTTCTCCGGCCCTGAAGTCAAACATTGAAAGAATGTGTAGAGGCGATCCCTCTGGTTCTGTGGTTGTGTGGTCGCCCTGGAAGAGGAGTCCAATGATGCGTGTGCTCATAACTGATTTTCAAGCAGATGCAGGCTTCGAACGCGAGGTACTGCCCGGAGTGGAGGTTGACGCGCTACTTTCCCTTATCGGACATCCACCCACGCCGGCTGATCTTGTGCGCGCTGTCGAAGAACGACCTGCTGAGATCTTGATCACCTGGTACGAGATGTTTTTTGATGCTCCCACGCTTGTTGCACTGAGTCGTGCTGGCGTACGCGGTATCGTGCGTGCAGGTGTCGGCTACGACAACATTGACGTAAGGGCGGCCATAACTGCTGGCATTACGGTCTGCAACGTGCCCGACTACGGCACCGACGAGGTAGCAGATCACGCAATGGCCTTGCTGCTGTGGTGTCTACGCGACCTTGGCGCCGCCCTCCCAACCGCTACACGCCCGGAGGTCTGGTGGGACGCGACCCGCTTTGCCTCCATCCAACGGTTGCAGGGAAGTACGCTCGCCTTGCTCGGATTTGGTCGCATTGGACAGGCGACCGCCCGTCGTGCGCAGAGCTTCGGTCTCAACGTGCGCTGGTACGATCCCTACGTGCCGCGCGGGCAGGATAAGGTCACACGTACGACCCGCGCGGAGAGCCTGCCCGATCTCTTGCAGGGCTGCGATGCTCTCAGCATCCACTGCTCACTTACCGATGAGACGCGTCATATGATCGATGCATCAGCGTTGGTCTTGCTCCCACCGCATGCTGTGGTGGTTAATACTGCGCGTGGCCCCATAATTGACGAGCAAGCCTTGTACGAGGCTCTGCTCACAGGGGGACTTGCTGCAGCAGCAATAGATGTGCTCGAGCATGAGCCACCTGTGGATAACGCGCTGTTCGATGCCTATCTACGTGGTGAACTGCAGAACTTATTGCTCGCCCCACACGTTGCCTGGTACTCGCAGCAAAGCGCGAGAGAGTTACGCCGCAAAGCGGCAGAAGAAGCTGGTCGCCTCCTGCGTGGAGAACCTCCATTTAACCCGGTTACATAGAAAGAAAAGGAGTGAGATTCATGGCACTATCGGATGAACTGGCGTATGTAACAGCAGCAGAGCTTGCGATCCGCATCCGGCGCCGCCAGCTTTCGCCAGTGGAGGTTGTGGATGCATTCATCGAGCGTATCGAGCAGCGCAATAAGAGCCTCAATGCCTTCGTGTATTTGGGGTTCGAAGATGCCCGTAAGCGAGCCAAAGAGGCCGAGCAGGCGCTGATGGCCGGAGCAGCTCTGGGACCTCTCCATGGGGTGCCTACAGCGATGAAGGATTTGTTTGACTTCAAACCAGGTTGGGTGAGCACCTTTGGTGGCGTCAGAGCCCTGAAGAATCTTGTTGTAGACTTTTTCTGTACGTATGCAGAACGGATCGAAAAAGCTGGTGCCATCCTGCTGGGGAAGACTAACAGCCCCGTAATGGGATTCCGGGGCACCTGTGATAACTACCTCTTTGGGCCGGCGCACAATCCCTTCGACCTTTCCAAGAACACAGGGGGATCGTCCGGCGGTAGCGCGGCAGCTGTAGCCGATGGCCTTGTTCCCCTCGCGGAGGGAACCGATGGTGGCGGCTCCATTCGTATTCCTGCCTCCTGGTGTGGGGTCTATGGCTATAAAGCGTCCTTTGGCCGTGTTCCTCTTGTCTCCAGACCAAACGCTTTTGGCGCTGATACACCTTTTCTCTTTGAGGGAACGCTGACCAGAACCGTAGAAGACGCAGCTTTGGGGCTTACAACTTTGGCTGGCTATGATCCGCGTGACCCATTCAGTCTGGCCGAACAGGTTGACTTTCTTCCAGCCACCCGGCGCTCCATCCAAGGCTGGAAGATCGCCTACAGCCCCAATTTTGACGTCTTCCCCGTCGACAAGCGGGTCGCGGACGTCGTAGGGAAAGCGGTGAAAGCCTTTGAGGAGGCAGGAGCCCGCGTCGAAGAGGTGCACGTCGGTATTCAGCGTCATCAACGAGAATTGAGCGACGTCTGGTGCCGGCTTATCATGCCGCTCAATCTCGCAACGTTTGAGAACTTCAAACGTCAGGGACTTGACCTTCTCAAGGACCACCGGGATGACTTCCCGCCACAATACTTGGAATGGCTAGACAAGGGCAGCCAGATGTCAGCCCTCGACCTTTGGCGGGATCAAGAGATCCGGACGGAGGTGCACGATGCCATTCAGGGCACCCTCGACAGGTACGATCTCCTGATCACGCCGACCTTGGCTTGTCTGCCCGTCGATAACGCTAGCGATGGAAATACCATGGGCCCAACCCAAATCAATGGAGAACAGGTCGACCCTCTGATCGGGTGGTGTCTCACCTACTTCGTCAACTTCTCGGGTCACCCCGCGGCCTCTATTCCTGCGGGACTTGCGGAGGGCAATCTGCCCGTCGGGATGCAAATCATCGGGCGACGTTATGCAGATGCGGACGTTCTTGCGGCGAGCGCCACGTTCGAGAGATTGAGGCCATGGCACGAGAGCTATAAGTTCTGTGCCGCTCGGCCGCTCTGAGAAGACAAGAGTGAAGAGCATTTCCTAACGCTCAGCTTACCTCATTTCATGGGGGTTAGGAAATGCCCTCGAACCAGACGAAACGCCTGGTTCCCCTATATATGGATGTTTATTGACCGGCGGCAACAGAGGCTTGTTGTGGGCGCACAGTATAGCCGCTGATTTGCTCAAAGGCATGTGCAGCTCGCAGCACGATCGCATCGTTCCATTTCCTGCCTATCAGCATCATGCCAACAGGTAGATCATTCGAAAGTCCACAAGGAATCGTCATTGCGGGATGGCCCGTCACGTCAAATGGGCAGGTGTTCGCAATCATCTCCAAAGCCCTGGCAACTTTCTCTTCGCGCGGAGCGTCGACAGGCGGAATCCTGGTCGCTTTCATGGGCAGTGTTGGCATGACCAGCAAATCAACGGATTGCAAAGCATCATCGTAGGCTTTCGTGAGGGTGCGAGCCAGGTTTTGCGCCTTGGCATAGTAGCGTCCGTGATAGCGGTCCTGCATATACTGACCCAGCAGCACAACCAGCTTGACAGTGTCGGAGAGATCGTCGGCCCGGGTGATCCGTCCTCGCGCATAACTGTCCAGCAGCGAGGTGCTATAGTGTCCTTTCCAGTTGGTGCCCATACTGTTGCCGCGTACCATTAGCATGGTTGCGCCTTCTACCGCGATGCCGTTCCAGATATGGATGCCGTCCCGGTGTAAGGGAATAGAGATCGTGCTGACCTGGGCTCCCAATTCTGAGAAGCGTCGCGCCGAGGCTTCGACCAATGCATCTACATCTTGCTCAGAAAGACCGGGCCAGCCAAATCCTTCGGTCACGATTCCAATGCGTAGTCCTTCAGTATCGTTGGCAAGTGCGCGGGTGTAGGCCTCAACCTTGACATCTTTCTGGCGCGGATCAAGTCCATCCTCGCCCGCAATTGCCTCGAGGAAAAGTGCAACGTCAGCAGTATTGGCAGCAATTGGTCCGGTATGGTCGAGCGTGAGTTCGATGGGGAATACACCGGTATATGGAACGAGACCATAGGTTGGTTTAAGACCGTAGGCACCGCACCAGGCGCTCGGTATGCGAATCGAACCACCCTGGTCTCCACCGATCGCCATATCACATTCACCTGTCACAACAAGCGCCGCGCTGCCACTGGATGAACCTCCAGCCGAGCGCGTGTGATCGTGTGGATTGAGGACGGGGCCGGTATCGGAGGTGTGGCTACCTCCGGAGAAGCAGAGGTGCTCGCACACAGCCTTCCCGACGATTTCGCCACCTGCATCCAAAATGCGGGTGACAATGGTGGCATCGAACTCCGGTGCGTACCCTTCTAACGTCGAAGAGCCATTCATCATCGGTACGCCTGCGACACACACATTGTCCTTGATAGCGATGCGCTTCCCTGCGAGGATTCCGCTTGAGGCACCTTTGATGGTACATTTTTGATACCAGGCGTTCAGCGGGTTTTCATCAGCGCTGGGACGATAGCCGCCGGTACGTGGATAGCGGACAGCTAGTGTTGGCTCAGTAAGCTGGTCGATGCGTCGATACGACTCAAGACCGGCACTCATCAAACCAGTAAATGACTCGAGGTCTGTATCACTAAGGTGCAAGCCGTAGGTCTGCGCGATTTCACGCAATTGCTCGATGGTAGGTTTCGCTGGCATGTGATTCTCCTTTCCCTGTCGTGATGCTAAAGATGACGATTGACTCTGCTGGTTACAATGTCCACTACCCGAAGCTATGCTCGATGATAAACTGGAGATCTTCAGTACTACAAGTACGCGCCTCTCAATACCTGGCACTTTGGGAATAGTACAGGCATAGCAAGATGGCCTCAAAAAAAGGTATACCATAAAATAACGCGGCTGTATAGTGCTCAAAAAAAGGCTATATGCCCCAGGAGCGGAAATCCAGCCTCTCCCGGCCAAACTCCAGTGCTGCCGCGATCAGTTGGCCTCCCGTCGTAATCAGCAGAGGCATGAGCAGGTAGACGCCGACGAAGAGGCTGTAGAGCAGGTAAAGCAACTGCTTGTGATTGAGTGGTTGGTAGACCACGAAAGGATGCCACAGGACGCTGAACTCGGGCGTGTAGTAGCACAGAGGTGTCTCCAGGTAAGCGTTGTTGTCCAGGCAGGTATGCCACAGAGCCTGGTCACCGTAAACCGCTCCGTTAATACCGACCCAGACGGAAAGGCAGAGCGCCAGGAGGGTCACGATGTTCACCAGCAGCGAGGTATCGCGCCATTGCAGACGCACAGCGAGCGCGAAAGAGGCCGGTACCGACGCAATGAGCAGAAAGCGCGGTCCCCAGAACCAGCCACCATGCCACGCCCACCAGGATGAGTAGACCAGCAGTAGGCCCATGAGAAAACTCATCCACAGAGTGTAGGTCGCGAACAGGTCCACGTTTGTCCCTTCCTGTACTTTGCGCAGGGCCTTACGAATAGGAAGGAGCAAGCCTGGAGCGAAAAAAAAGATGCCCTTGCCGAAGGAGAAGAGCAACGAAATGAGTCCGAAAAAGAAGGGATTGCTGAAGCCTGGCCTACCGGAGTAGGGCATGATGGTGCGTACCCCGTAATCGTCTGAGTAGCCGATCCCGAACGGATTACCGCGTCGGATCCACGACTCGAGCATGATGAGCGCTATCGTGATCAGGACCACCAGAACGAAGCGCAAACGCCTGGTCTCGAGTATGTGGTTAGCATCCAGTAGGATCAGGCCGAGGAGCGTTGCCGGGGTATTGACCACGCCCAGAATAATTGCGCACCAGCCCCCCAGCTCAGGGCCGACAACGATCGCGATACACCCGACGGCAACGAAGATGGCAGTGAACACCTCACCATAGTAGAACAAAAGATGGTAGGAGAACATCGAGGCCACAACGAGAAGCAGGAAAAACTTACGCAACAGGCCGCGTGCGATGCGATCCTTCAGCAGCCAGTAGGTAGCGAGCAGACCCGCGCTAAAGACGAAGACGTTATAACGCGAGATCCACCAGAAAGGCGTTTGATAGATCTTGCCCAAATACCAGAAAGGGATTGAGAAGAATGGACCAACCATCGAATACTTGATGTCGGGTATCTTACCCTGGGTCAGCATTGCTGACAGGGCGGTGAACCTGACCCAGCCATCGCCGCCAGTATTATGCGGCAAAAGGAGCAGGATTCCCAGCAGGCCCAATACAATCAGGGCCGTCTCAAACCAGGCAATGAACGTCCCGTAGCGTTCTCTCCCTTTCTCACTGGTTTGATGCGCGTTTGTCGCTGCTTCAGCATACTCTTTGACCATGAAGATATCCCTTCCATCTCACGAGGTGCGCACTACAATGCTGTTCTTTCCATTAGCTGCCTTCAAGGGGACATACCGACTGCTCAGGTGCCGGTGCGTTATGAGATGCAATGGTCCGTACCTCGGCATATCCTGAGTCGATATCGAGTACTGCACACTCAGCGCCGCGGTGTGAGGGGCGACACCTCCTTTCGGCAGATCAAAGGCCACCAGCAGGCGGTCCCCTGTGCGCATCGCATTGAAGGTACAGATCGTTGCTATCGCCTGGTCCTCCCCTCCACCCAGCTGTACCCTCACCCGGTAGTGATGGGTGGTTTCATAGGCGGGTGCCAACGAGCGCAGCCAATTCCAGCGTGAGATCATCCTGGACACGCCATCAAAAGAGAAACGCTGCGTTTGTATACTCTCGAGCTGCATATCCTGTCCAAAGACCACTTGTGGTGGTACCTTCTTCATAGGAGTCGAGAGTTCAAAGATTCCGAACGGATTTCCTCCCAGCATAGGGGGTTGTTCAACTGAGCGAGCAGAAGCATAATGGTTCAGGAGCGTGTAGGTGAGGTCGGCATAGGGCGGCGTCAGCAGGAGGGCCGGGCCGTCTGCCGGATTGGGAAGCACGAGACAGCGATCACTATCAAAGACTGTGACCGGCGTGTGCAGTTGGCCCGAGAAGAAGTACATAGCCTGCCCGGTCGGGAAATCCGCAGCCACGTATACACGGCTGACGTGACGCTGCTTTGCCAGGCGGTCGAGTTCAGAGAAGGCGTTCTGGATCGAATGGAAGTCTGAGAAGTAGAAATCGAGGCCTTTACTGTTGAAACGCCCACGGACGTCATCAAGCACCAGTGCTGTGCCTCCAACGATTTGCAGCAGCAGCATGAGCACGGTGACACTATACAGCAGTCCACGTGCAAGGAGCCGGAGTGTATCCTCGGAGCGGCTGAACCATTCGCGCAACCTCTCAAGAAAGATTGCGACCAGGATGAAGGGTCCTGGAATGATCACCAGCAGGTAATGCGTGAAGATCGGCAGCGTATGCCGGACCATGACGAGCGGTGGAAGCAGTTGCCAGGCGCACAGCAACAGCAGGCCAGCAGCTGCTGGAGGAGGCATCAAGCTGAGCCAGCGTCGCCACCTTGCAGCTTTTGGAACGCCCATCTCAGATGCCTGTACATCCCCAACCACCTGGATGCCACGCGCAGTTCGCAGGGATTTCCTCCACCAGTACAGGGAGAGAGCCAGCGCCGTGACTATGCCTGTTATAACGCAATACAGCAAGACAGTCGCCAACCAGGATAGCGGCGTCGAGAACCTGTGGATCAGCGAGTTGCTCGTGAAAGACACCTGGTGCGGATCGTGGGATCCCAGGAAGGTGAGGTAGATATTCCAGGATGTATTATCAATGCAGGCATTGGCGTGCTGGCAGGTCTGGGTAAGCAGGATGGAGTGGATGATCGCGAGGTCACCGAAATTCGTCACCAACTCCCACAACAGATAGGGAAAGAAGACAGCCAGCAAGGCGAGGCAGGAATAGCCCAGGTCGCGCCAGCGCAGCGTCTCGGGTGCGAAGAGCAGCGCCATAAACAGGGGAACAACGAGCAGCAGTACCGTCAGGTGTGTCTGCAATAGGATAGCAAGCCAGAGCAGTGCCAGGGGAAGCCAGCCTGTGCGCCGATCGACCACGCCCCGGAAGAGAGCTAGGAAGAAGAGGACAACGAACGGCTGCATCATATTGGGCTGCCAGATGAACCGTGAGTAGATGAGCGGAACCGGGGCGGCAGCGTAAAGCAATCCGGCAACCGCTCCCGCGAAGCGTCCGTAATAGCGCGTCACAAAAAGGTAGGTGAGAAACACGGCGGTGACCGCGAAGAAGCTGTTGAGCAGCATAGCCAGGACCGGGTTGTCACTCAGAGCCGCGGGGAGCATATAGAAGTACAGTAATCCAGGTGGATTGGCGAACCCCAGCGAGGCAGTGCCGTTGGTCACTGGAAGGAGGCTGTGATGTACCGCGTCGTGGGCCAGGCGGAAGATCTGCACCTGGTCTCCCTCAAACTGGCTTGTATCGATACGGTAGAAGCGCAGAAAACTGGCTACCAGGACGATCAGGTAGCCTTCCCAGTTGCGATACCACGCGCCCTTACTGGCATCGTCTTTGCCAGCGGAGCGCTGCTTTGTTCTGGAGGAGGTGTTCATCTGCAACGGTAATAATCTCATAGTCCATTATCATATGATGTTTAATGACCAACAAATCTAGCTGTGAAAGCGAATTCTATAGTAACAGTTAGGTTTTAGAGAAGTCAATAAGTTTGTGCTTTTTTTGAATCAATGGCCTATTAGTTTGTTCCTTTTGTTTTTGATACATATATTTTGTACTGTATCGAGGGTTCCTGGAGATAAATGTACTGGAAGAGCTTTGTCTAATCGTTGCGAAAAGCGTTACCAAAAAGTGTGAAATAGTATCATTTCTAAGAGAAAACGGTTTTCTTGCCGGTGAACCCCACAAAAATCGGACTGGAGTCGAGGAAGCGTTACTCAACCGTTTTATGAGGCATTGCTTGCACATATAGCTTGTGAAAGGGGTAGCGTGCTGAGTATACTATGCTGTAGCAGGATTGTATGCTTGTTGCAAGGGGACACTTCGCGATTCCGGATTAACTCACCTCTACGCTGGCCACTTAGTTCACATAGGTAAAACGAGGAAAAGGTTGATATTGCGTGGAAGATAAACCTGTTCATGGAGATGAGCAGCTACCATATGTAGACGGCGATACTCCCTACTATGAATATTCGTCTTCGCGGCGCCCGACGCAGCCAATGATCCCGTCGTCTCTGCCACCATCACCACCGTCACCGAAGCCACCGAAACGGACGCGCAACAGGAACCTGCTGCTCATCCTGGCAATCGTGAGCATGATCCTGGTGGTAGTTGTGGTCTTCCTGTCAGGTCTCTCCTACATCCTCTACCGTCAATTCCCACCCGCGAAGACGCCTATCACGACATTGCCTGCACGGGCACCAACACATCAGGCGACGCCAAACGCCACTTTTCGCTCGACCCGCTGCTCATTTCATCCTGGTGACGGCATAGTGGATGGACAGACGGTCAAGTGTGGCTATGTGACGGTCCGTGAGAACCGTAGTAATCCCAATGGGGCTAAAGTGCAACTGGCCGTGGCAATCTTCAAGTCGCTACACGTCCAGCATGATCCTTATCCTGTTGTTCGCCTTGAAGGTGGCCCTGGCGGTCCATCGCTGGATAACTGGGCAAACGCTATCACGAGCGAGAATTATGCTAGATTTGTATTCAATCACGACTTGATCATGTTTGATCAGCGCGGAACGGGCTACTCCACTCCTTCGCTTAAGTGCCCCGAGACGTTGCAATTCCAATTTGAGACCCTGGATAAGCACTTGAGTGCGAGCAACTACGAGCGCTTGCAATTGCAAGCGCTACGCACCTGTCATGATCGCCTGGTTCGGTTGGGCATTGACCTGAATGCGTATAATTCGTTGGAGAACGCGGCGGATGTACATGATCTGATTCTGGCTCTCGGTTACAGGCAGGCGAATCTCTATGGGGTCTCGTATGGCACGCGACTGGCCCTCACTACCATGCGCCTGTTTCCATCGGTGGTTCGCGGCGTGGTGCTGGACTCAGTGTATCCGCCGCAGGAGAACCGTACCGATTTACCAGGCGCAGCGCAGCGTGCCTTCAATGTGCTGTTTCAGGGCTGTGCCGCTGATGCTCACTGTAATCGTCTCTATCCCCACCTGGATAGTGTTTTCTACCGGCTTATCACGGAACTCAACGCCAGCCCCGCTCGCTTTCAAACAACCGATGCCACAACAAACAAGAGCTATAACGTGGTGATGACGGGTGATGATTTTGTGTTTGTGCTGTTTAGTGCGCTTTATGCTACACCAATCATACCCGTGCTGCCACAGATGATCTTTCAGGTGCGTGATCACAACTCTACACTGCTCTCGCAAATATATGGACTTGTCCAATTCGACGATACCTTCAGCGATGGCATGTTCTATTCGCATGAGTGTAGCGAAGACTGGGATTTTCTGAAGCATCAAGACATCGCGGCTGCCATGCAAGGAATCACACCCCGGATTCAACCTGCGCTCCAGGATGATCTGCAGCTGGAGTACGACGCCTGCCGGCAGTGGCATGTGCAACAGTCGCCCATAGCTCAGAAGCAGCCAGTAGTGAGCGACATCCCCACGCTGGTGCTCTCCGATGAGTATGACCCCATTACACCGCCAGCAAATGGCAAGCTCGCGGCTCAAACGCTCAAGAACAGCTACTACTTCCTCTTTCCCGGCCTGGGTCACGGTGCAGAATACAATTCGCCATGCGTGAACAGCATCATTTCTGCGTTTGACGATACTCCGACACAAAAACCGTCAGCTGCCTGTGTGACAGGTATGGGGGAGCCGAATTTCGTGTAGGCGCGGATATTGCCGTCGAGTCGGAGCAGTGAAAATCCCTTTGGGCAATACATTTCAAAGAAGAGACCATCTCGCTTTGTCATACTGAATCAGCTTCGTTTGATTCGCAAAACGTCTTATTTGAAATGTATTGATCCTTGTGGGTACCTGCAGGAGAGCTGAGAGGCTCTCCTGCAGGTATTAGCGGTTACGGGATGGTGACGGTGGCAACGACCTGCTGCTGGCGGTTGGCGGGATTGGTGCCGTCGTTGTACGTGCTCACAAAGCTCGATATGTTCGTCGAGCCATTCGTTGCGTTGCCGAAGTAGTCGCCGATGAAGGTCGTGATGCAGGTGGCGCACGACGTGTGTGGCGCGTTCAACTGCGGGTCCCAGGTGTGCTGGGTGAGCCGGATGTTGTGCCCGAGAGGCGTAAGGGTGACATCGTAGAACTGCACACTGGCGTTGACGCAGTAGTTGCTGGCACCGTATGGAGGCAGACTGCCCGCATAATTGGGGTTGACCCGGTCAAGGGCGAGGCCAGCAGCGGCAGCCTCGGCAGTTCCAGTAGCAGGACAAGTGAGGCGGCGGTCGTAGAAAGCCACACTCACTCTTCCGGTGGCCGCGACGGTCAGGTTGGGTTGGAACTCATCGACTTTCGTTTGGTTATCGTTGACCTGGATGGGAGCCGTCCAACTCTTGCCGCCATCGTAGGAAGCCGCCAGCAGGATGTTCGTCACGCCCGCGCTGTAGTCCTCCCAGGTCACGTAGAGCGGATAGTGGCCCCCGACGAGGTGGTTGCCCACGCCAAAACTGTTGAGGATGCCATCGCGGAAGGTCGTGTTGGCGTAGCGAAACGGTGGCGCGGCGATGTTGTCGGCGACCGTTGAGACAGTTGTCCAGGTGACCCCGCCGTCGGTGGACCGATCGAGGGCGATCTTGTCAAAGCTAAACTTCATCGCTGGCTTGGTCGTGGTGAGGGTCGTATAGACCGTCCCATCAGGCGTGACGTGCGGCAGCAAGTAGCTGGCCCCGGTCGGGGAAGCCGAGACCTCCGGCAACCGGATGGGAGCCGACCAGTTGGTATGTGTCCCATCTGGCCGCGCCTGCGCGTACGACACCAGCGGATGGGCGGTGAGCGGGCCGGTGAAGACGACCCACATCGCGTAGATGCGGTTGTAGAAGGGGCTGGCCGGATTCGTGTCGATGGTGATCCACTGCTTGTCCGGCTCACGGCCCACGCTATCGTAGGTGGCGACGTAGTCCGGATGGCCGTTGTGGGTCGTGGTCCAGTCGCTCACCGCTGTCGCCCCGTGCTTGCGCACCGCAACAGAGATGACCTCGGCGGGGTGGGCCGGGTTCGGTTCCCTGGTCGGATTGATCTGGACGTTATGGGTTCCGTCGGCGTTGTAGAAGAACTGGTAGGGCAGGATCAACTCATAGTAGTTCCCATAGCCATCGAAGGCTCCAACCGGGTCGGTGTTATCGGTCCAGCCTTCATACCCTGGGATGTGCCCCTGAACTGTCCAGGTCGCGCCACCATTGAAGGACTCGTAGAAGCCAAGCAGGTGGTTGTAGCCCTCGGCGCTGACGAACCACTTGGAGGAGCCGATCAGGTGCTTCGGGTTGGTGGGATCGACCCGGATATCGGACTCGGAGTGATCCTTGACCAGCATAGGAGTGCCAGCAGGATAGCCAGGGTTGCTGCCCGCCTGGGTGGGATAGGGACCCAAGTTCTCCCCAGTGTTGGCAGCACCGTTGCAGGGAGATTCGCCGCTATAGCCATCGTTGGGGCCGATGTTGGTAAAGTAGGGCACCTCTGGTGTGTAGCAACTGGTCTTCTGCGTGGTCGCATCCACGTTCGTCACGCTATGAGCTGCGAAACTGTCGGCATAGACGGTGTTGGTCTGGGTTCCCTGCGGAATGGTGCCTACGCCGGAGCCAGCCGCAGCTACGTGTACCTGTGGGAACGTAATCGTGGGTACCAGGGTCAGTAGGGTGAGCAACGTCACCGCGAGAAACGCAAGAGAGGATTTACGCATGTCATAACCCTTCCTTCTGATCATGAGGACTGCAAGCGTCTTTGAAGTCTATTGCGCCGTGTGCTAGAGCAAGGTCCGATTTGCCTCGTAACACGAGACAAAATCCCCCAATCCGAACATAGGATAGATTACATAAAAACCACAGAAATTGCAACAACCGAACAATATTGATTTCGCAGAAGTAAATTGTGCGACCGATCTTTTTCTACTGAAGCTTCTTTCTCTCTTGTTAGTTCCACTGTATTGTTACGACTCCTGCTGCGCCCCATTTTGCAGAGCATCCCCCGTGAGCCACTCAGGAAGCTCCAATGGATGTTTCATCTCGGGTGAGAGTGGGGAGACATAGGGCCGTTCACTGACGCGCCGCTCAAAGTCAGCGCGGGCGGCCTTGCGTAACTCCGCATCGGTCATGATATCGATACCGGTCCAAGCCAGCACTCTGGCTGCCTGAAGGGCCCCTTTCAACCCGATGCTCATACCGTGACATGCTGTAGCTGCCCAGGTGTGTACAGCCACCCCGAGCGGCATGGTGGGCATACCACAGCCCATAGTCGGCGCGTTCCAGCTGACATCACCAACATCCGTCGAAAAGCCCATCGAGGTGTTTTCATCAACAAGAGGCAGCGTTTCTGAAGCCATGCCCTTCGGCTCGACGCCGAAATTCTGCTGTATCTCTCTAGCAAATGCTCGTTCCTCTTCGGAATAGGCAGGGACACCTATGCGTTCCAGGTGGGCCTGCATGCGTGCGGCCAGCGGATGGTTCGGCAAGAGATCGTAGAGACCCGTGTAGACAAGGGCCTTAGCGGTAGTCTGGGTTGCAAGAGCAGCGCCCTCAGCTATCTGCTTCACCCAGGCGGTAGAGGCCTCGACATGCGCGCGGTCGCTATCACGCACATACAGGCAAAGCCTGGCATAATCAGGCACGACATTCGGTGCCATCCCGGCGCTCTCGTAGATGTAATGGAGCCGCGCAGTTGGCTCAACATGTTCGCGCATCAGGTTGATGCCATGAGCGAAGAGTTCTGCCGCATGTACAGCGCTCCGCCCAAGCCAGGGGCTCCCCGCAGCATGTGCGCCTTTCCCGAAGAACTCGATCTTCAACTGGTCGACGGCGGTCGATCGGTAGGTACTGACCTGGGCAACCGGACCAGGATGCCAATGCAGAGCGACGTCAAGATCATTGAACAACCCTGCGCGGGCCATATAGACCTTGGCTCCTTCGGTCTCCTCGGCCGCACATCCATATAGACGAATGGTGCCTGGGATCTTTTGTTCGGCCACCGCATGCTTCAGCGCGATGGCTGCCCCGACGCATCCTGCTCCAAGCAGGTTGTGACCACAGCCGTGACCGTTGGGGAGCTGGTCTTTGCGCGGCTCTCGATATGGTACGGCTTCGTTCCCGAGGCCGGGCAACGCATCATATTCGGCCAGGAGACCGAGATTGGGTGTCCCCGAGCCAAAATCCGCGATGAAGGATGTTGGTACTCCAGCCGTGCCCTTGCTCGTTATAGTGAAGCCCTGTTCCCGCAAAATATCCATAATCAATTGCGCCGATTTGACCTCCTGGAGCGAGAGTTCTGCAAGTTGCCACACTTCGTTAGCGATACGTTTGATCGTGGGTGTAGTTTTCTCGACTGCCTGGTCAACGAGCTCGTACGACCGTGTTGTCATGATAAATATCCCTTCCCTTCATCATCGTAAGGCCTTCAGCATCGGGACTACTTTGTATTTGAGTCCATCATGATTTTGTTTAACTTCATATCGGCCCCTCGGTGGATCTTCCGGACCCCACGAGTGAGCTATCACTGGGAGCCCCACACCTCCCGTGCAACGCTTGCCACGAGTTCTAGCTTGCGTCGCTCGTCCTCGAACGAAATGCGATTCCCCTCCATTGTGGAGGCAAATCCACACTGCGGGCTGAGGGCAAGCCGCTCCAGGGGCACGATGTGCGATGCCTCCTCGATACGGCGACGTAGCTCATCGGCAGACTCCAGCCGGGGCTTCTTGGTTGTTACCAGGCCAAGAACAACAGATCGGTCCTCGGGCACGTGCTGCAGCGGTTCAAAGCCACCGGATCGTTCATCGTCGTATTCGAGCAGGAAGCGCTGAAAGTGGGCCTGGCTGAAGATACGGGCGATTGGCTCATAATCGCCTGCGGCATAGAATTTGCTCTGGTTGTTCCCACGGCAGATATGGATTGCGAAGGTCACTCCGGGGTGACCATCAATAATGGCGTTGTCCAATTCGATGCAGTGATCGATCAGCTTGTCCGGGTCGTTCCCACGTTGGCGATATCCCTCCCTCATCTGCGGGTCAAGAAGAGCCGCGTACTGTGGAGCGTCAATCTGTATGTAGGTGCAGCCCAAACGAATCAGTTCCTCTACCTCACGTCGCGAGAAGTCCACAATGTCGGCCAGGTAGGCATCGCGGGACGAATACGCCGCTCGCGATTTCTCGGGGTCGTAGTAGGCCGCCGCCTGCTGGGCACTGATCATGGTCACTTTTCCAGGTCGCGCTTTACGTGATCGTAAGTAGACCCACTCCTCAGCACACATACTCCTGCGCCATTTGAGTCGCTCCACTACCACGGGTCGCTTGAGGACAAGTTGCTCTCCTGTCTCGTCCCGAAAGGGAATGGCCCAGCCTCCGTACTTATCGAAGCCTTCCAGTGCCTCGACGAGGTGTCCATAAAAGGCATAGCGCCGCATCTCTCCATCGGTAATGACATCGATGCCAGCAGCTTCTTGCAGGGCAATGGCCTCGTTCACGGCCTGGTCCTCCATGGCCTTGAAGGGTGCTGCGCTGAGTTGGCCTGATTCGAACTGCTTCCGTGCTTCTACCAGGTAGGTGGGCCTGAGCAAGCTGCCCACTACTTCGCTGCGATAGGTCATTTTCGAATACCTCCCTAGAATGTGAGCCCAAAGGCGTCAAGTTAAGAGGTGTAGTACATTTTCCAGGACGATTCCTTGCGGTCCCCTGGTTCCTCTCCTCTCTCTTTCCCAGTGCTATCATCAACCTTAAATCGCGACACAGTGTTTGTCAAGGTTGGAAAAGGTTGACAGGTGTTGGGACACGTAAAAGCCATCCCCTAAAATTCGCCTTTGCCCTCGTCTAACTATAAGATAGGGAGAAAGGGTCCGTTTCTGCTTCCGTTTCTCGAGATCTTTCTCAGAGGATGAGCAGCGCTCAAATCACACTAATCACGAAAGGAGATGGCACTCAATGCTAAGACAATGCTTCGATCTGCCCTATGGGCTCTATGAAGGTGCAGCTGGCATCTGCACAATGTCTAATGGTCTGCTCTGTGACGCCAAACATGTGCGCGTCCTGTTGACCGCCTTCAGCATTATGCTTGGTATGCGTGTGCCTATCTACGGAGGAACTCCACCTTGTTGAGGATACAAGAGAACAGGGGAAGAGATTTCCTCAGCCGTGGGCACTGGCAGCCATCTGCAGTCCCACGGTTTTTTATTGTCCTTGCTCCACCGTATACACGAGGTGCATCGACTGGAGAGAAAGGAAGATGAAGCACAATGAGCAACGAAATGGAAAAATATCCAAAGAATATGGGTCTGGAAGCTCTCGTAGCGCAGTGCTTGCGTGAGATCAACGCCGCTGTTCGTGGAGAGGCTCATAGCGAACAGCACTGGAAGGAGTTGATGTTCCGTGCTACGGTGCAGCATGATCACGCTGCCCGTGAAGCGCTCCTGTACCATCTCCGCCGGCTGGTACGAGCCTTGATGGGCTCTCATCCCCACAAGGAGCTAGCATGCCATCTAGAAACTGAAACGTATTATGTGACGCGGGCTTGTGAGCAGTTCTGGCAGGCAGCAGCGCAGGAAGCGGCATTGGATCAACTTTCAACGGCCCTGGCGTACTTGCGTGCCAGCCTCAATGGTGTCATTCTGGATGCCCTGCGAGCACGCGCACGCTTAGATATGATCCCATCCCTGGATCCCATTGAGACGGAAGAACTGGGGAAGAAAGTCCATGAGGGAGATCAATTGTACTGGAAAAGCATCTTCAAACTGCTTCCCAGCGAACGCGAACAGCGAGCAGCGTACTTGCTCTTCTCGTGTGGTCTCCAACCCGGGGATATCGTTCGTTTGTACCCCCGGGAGTTCAATTCACTGCAGGAAATCGCTCGAGTGAGACATACCATCATTGAACGGTTACTGGCAAACGATATATGAAACATCTGAGATGAGAAAAACTAGTTAGAGCTTTCTGTGAGAGGAGTTCAATCCGATGGTCCCCAACCTGTACGAGAAGGCGCTTGAAATGCACCGCCAGGATCTTCGCCACGAGATGGAGGTGAGACGACTGCTTGCTCAGCTGCCCCGTAGGGACCCGATTTATCGCGTCCGTCTGAGCAGGCAACTCGCCGGTAAACTGGGTGTGCTGCTACTCAAGCTTGGTATGTGGCTCAAGCAGATGGAGCAACCAGAAACTGCATTATGAGCAACGAGTATGAACTGAGATAGGCTTGGTCTCGTGAGATGCCGCGTGTGTTCACCACAATGTCGGCATCTTTTGATGTTTGTCTTGCTTGCCTCTATCATTGAACAGGTCATTTTGTTAGCCACCAGGTAATGAGAGTGTCACGTAACTTATCCGGCAAACGTTCCAACACACGCGTTCCCAGCCTTGCACCCCTCCCGACTGTGTAACGTGTCTTCGGCCTTGCTGCTGTGAGCGCACGTATAATGACCTTTGCAACCTCCTCGGCGGGTGTTCCGGTTCTACCTGCATGTGAATACGTTTCGCGTACGCCGGGAATGATTGTACCATACATGTGTTCAGCCTGGCGCGGTAAGTTATTGAAGATGGTGCCAGCTACCTCTTTTGATTTTTCCCAGATGGGAGTGGTAATAAAGCCAGGTTCGACGATGGATACGTGGATGTGCCAGGGACGAAGTTCCATGCGAAGGGCATCCGTGAGGGCCTCCATTGCAAACTTCGCCGCGCTATATGGTCCTATGAAAGGCATAGCAATTCTACCACCGAGCGAACCGATATTGATAATGCGGCCCTGGCCCTGGCGAAGGAGGGGGAGAAATGCCTGGGTCACCGCGATTTGTCCGATTACATTGACCTCGAGCTGCTTACGAATCTCGTCGACTGGTAGAAATTCAAGCGGGCCTGCTACAGCGATACCAGCGTTATTGATGATGGCTGCCAGGCCGATCTCTCCGATCGCAGTGGTTACGATATCCACTGCAGAGGTGATTGAGGCTGCATCGGTGATATCGAGCAAAATGGGGGTAAGCGTGGCCGAAGCCTCGCATCGCAAAGCGTCACTATCCATCTCCCGGCGCACGCCAGCGAAAACCCGAAACCCCAATTTGTCCAGCTGCAAGGTACATGCTTTACCGATCCCACTAGATGCCCCCGTCACCACTATTGCATTGGCGAGGGGTATTCGCCTGTTTCCCATAAAGATAACCTCCGCCCATGTGATGACCTGCTGTCAGGCCGCTGCGTTTCGCGAAACAATCGATTATCACACGGTAATGTGTAAGTGACGATGCAAGACCTCGACTGCTTGCGTCACTCCATCCTCCTTTCGGATACACTCGCCTAAGGCAGCTGACCGCGTGCACATGACCTCGTCGCAGGTTGCGGCTTGAATGGCGGTAGCCAATTGCTCTACTGATAGCCGCTTCCGGGGAATAGGTCTTGGCCCGGCACCCAATGCAAAAATGCGTTGTCCCCAGAAGGGCTGATCGCCAAAAAAGGGGATAACAACGGTGGGGATACCTGCGCGCATACTTGCCGCCGTTGTGCCAGAGCCCCCGTGATGTACAACCGCTGCCATTTGTGGGAAAAGCCAATCGTGGGGAATTGAGTCGATCTTGAATATACTATCAGGCAAATCGGCATTACTCAAGCCTCCCCAGCCTGTCAGCAAGATTCCGCGTTGCTTCGAACGCGCCAGCGCTTGCAACACCATTTCCGTCACTTCTTCCGGTTTGTGGCTATTCATGCTGCCAAAGCCCACATAAACCGGGGGTGGGCCTGATGCCAGGAAATCCAGCAAGTCAGGTGGAGGCTGCCATTCTGCCTGGCGATCTAGAAACCAGTACCCTGTTACGTGATTCCAACTGCTCCAATCGGACGCGGGAGGGACGATATGGGGACTGTAGCAGTAAAGAAGGGTAAAACGTCCCCGGCGCATCTCACTGAGAGGCCAGTTTGGGGAAAGGGATGGTAAATTCAGAACCTCTCCCCGTGCTTTATTCACTGCCGGTCGAACGAGTTGCCAGAAGATTTGCATAGACAAAATGTGGGTCAGGTGGTTGTAAAAGCCGCTGAGGGGGAGCGAGGCTGGCAGTGCAGGAAAATACGGGCTGCGAAAAGCATATGTAGGGGTCAGGGGATAGGGAGCGGCCATACCGAAGGGCACTCCCAGTTTTTCAGCGATGGGGTACCCTACGGCAAGCCCGATAGTTGAAAACACAATCGCTTCGGTACCCTGACAGGCATTCCAGCAATCTAGCATATATTGCTGTATCAGCGAATCCGCTATGCGGGAAAACTGCCGGAAGAAGCGTAGTGCGTTGTTGCCTGTGCCAAGCCAGGTCTGCCCCATTTCGTTTTCCAGCACGTCGCGTGGATCGTTCCCGACTGGGAAACAGGTAAGCCCCCGGCTGTGGATGAGCGGTTCGAATGAGGTATGGGTGACCAGTAAGACATCATGGCCGGCGGCTTGCAAGCCCAACCCCAGGGCAATGAAAGGGCGCACATCCCCCTCTGAACCCAGCGTTATAAGAGCAATACGCATGTTTTTCCCCCACCAGGGCGATCGCAAGGATCGCCCCTTAGGCGTCAAGTGAAGGAGGAAGAAACCTCGTTTTCCCGTAGGGGCGGGGGTGGCGGATGTGGGGAGAGGGGACGCTTGCGTCGCCCACGTCCCGCTCTCCAGGTGCATTGGACCTCCCCCCATGGGCGACGCAAGCGTCCCCTCCCATCATCCCAGCCACCCCCGCCCCTACGAGACGACTCCGCTTCCTTCCTCGTTTCTCCCGTCCTTTTTTCTTCGCTGCCAGCTAAGAATTGCCCAACTCTCCGTCAATGTAAGTCGCCAACTCTCGCAACGTCAAGAGCTCCTCGGCTGATTTATCGGATATTGTGACCGGGGCGAAGGCTTCCTCGATTTCTAAAATGACCGTCATTTGATCAAAGGAGTCCAGGTTCAGGTCTTCTAATAACGATTTGTCCAGCGGAACCTGCTCGGGGGAAACCCTGAGTTTTGGTGCGACAATAGCTCGTAGTTTTTGTTCAGTTGGAGTGATGGAAATGCTCATCACCAGACCTCTTTCGGTTGATAACTGTACTGCAAGAAGAGAGACAATGATTCGTCTGTGACGGGAGTTTTCCCACGGAAGAGTGATGCAGGTTGGAAGCCGTACGCGTATGCCAGGGCCAGGATATTCTCCATTTTCTCCTGGGTGATGCGACCCTGTCCGATGGAGTAGCTTTCGTACCGACCAGCCATTGCCAGGATCATTGCCTCGCTAAAGCAGCCGTACATGACGGTAGGCGCCGGAAGCTGTGTGTAATAGGTGATATCGAGCGCAAAAGGCATTTCAGCCAGTCCACCAGAGATGGCCAGTACCCCTGGTCGAGGATCTGACGCGTAAGACAAATTTTTAGGATAGCCAACATCGCAGACGATTGTGCCGGGTCGCAGGTCTGCCTCCGACAGGATGGGTTGACTGGCGCTGGTGGCAGCGATGATGACGTTGGCGTGTGCCGCATCCTGTACATCAGTACTAACGTGTATCTCGGCACTCTCGGGCATTTCGTATCTGAGTTCATCCAATTTCGCCCTGTTGCGGGCGATGAGTAACATTTGCCGGGCGCGTGGCGTCAATGCCATGGCGCATGCTCGCCCAATATCGCCGCTGGCTCCCACCACGGCGACTGTCCTGTTGCTTAAATCCCAGTCCAAACGACTCAGCAGTTTATCGAGCTGCGCGATTGCCAGAGCAGCCGTTAATGAGTTACCCGAAGTTATGGCGATACCAAGCTCTTCAGATTCTCTCTCTCCTTGAGTACCACCGATGATAGAAGTAAAGCCGCCCAGACCCACTACCTTTGCTCCCAGGTCCTTTGCTACATTGCAGCCATCGCGCATTTTTTTGTAAGCCGCTAACATTTTCCGGGGAGAATGGATTGTTTCGGGTAAAAAATTGCAAAAGATCAATCGACCGGACACTTGCCGTCCATCGGCCATGGGTATCAACAGGGGGTCCCGAGAGGCATAACTGGGCGTCCACTCAAAAATCTTCTCCAGGGTGGCTTTGTACTTTGTGAGTTTTTCACGATTGAAATCAGGCCGAGAATGTATAAAAATATCGCCCATGTGCTCGTAGCTGGCAGGATGCCCGAGCAAGGCAAAGTCGATGGTGGTGTTCTGGGTATCAGTATTCATTCCACCTCCTCGACCCATTTCTCGATAGCCTCCAGCATACTTTCAGCGTTTTCAACCATTCGCTCGCGCAGGATTGGCCCAACAATATCTTCGATCTCTGGCAAGCCGATCTCGTAGACCAGCTCGAACGTAACCTGGCTTCCCTCTCCATCGCGTATCACCTGCCAGTACCCGTCGAAACGATCAAATACTCCCTCCAACGACTTGAAGTGGACAATTAAGTTTTGCTTATCGTAAATGCCCTCCTCGATCCAGCTCAGAGGCGCGTCGTCAATGGTAATATCCCAGGCAGCCACCTTGCGATTTCCCTCTGCTTCTAACAGGATCAGTGAATTGACATTGGGCATAAATTCGGGGAAGCGTTCAATGTCCTCCACGACTTTGTAAGCGATGGAGGTTGGTCGATTGAGTCGTCGCGACATCGCAATCTCGTAGGTGGTGTTGGGCATGGACTATTTCTCCTTCAACATTGAGATGAAGGCGCGGGTTACTTCCGGGCCAGGCTTGGGATTGGGCAGCCCCATCTCCTTGGTGATGAGGACACTGCGCGGACGGAGTGGTGGCACTTCGTCAGGGTCAAAGCGCACATCGAATACCGCTGGACCGCCCTGTTCCACAGCTGCCTGCAGTGCAGTGATTAACTCGCCAGGTTTTTCAATCACCTGGCCTTTGATACCGTAGGAGGCAGCAAGATTCACGAAATCAGGGTTTTCAAAGGTGGTGGCGGCAATACGACCGCCATAGAGTGTTTTTTGCAGATCGTAGATGACGCCGAGCCGCGAGTCGTTCATAATCAGCCAGATGATATCCAGGTGGTAGTTGGCGGCGGTGGAGAGTTCCATCGCGCTCATCAGAAATGCACCATCACCACTGACACACACCACAGGACGATCTGGACAGGCGAATTTCGCCCCGATAACCCCCGCAACTGCCCAGCCCATCGGCTCATAGTCGTGGGCGGTCATAAAAGTGCGTCGTCGTGCAGGGAGGTAGCGCCCCAACCAGCGTGTCCATTTTGAGGAGTCCGAGAGAATGAGTGTCTCTTCTGGCAGCCCCTGGCGAACTTCGTGAACCACTCTTTGCGGGAGCAGGGGCACCTTCTCACTGCGCATTTCTTTGACGGAAAAGAGCGGATGTTGTTTGAGCAAGGACGCTACTGCCGCCTGGCGCTCGCGCTGGAGCGCAGTGAATTGCGCCCCTGTTCCCAGGATGTTCAGCTTTTCTGCGAGGCGGGTGAGCATTGTCGGGAGGTGCCCGACGCTTGCCGCAGCGACCGGGTACACTTTACCAATCTCCTCTGGATCAGTATCCAGCTGAATCAGCTGCCTTCCTGCTGCCAGGGATGGATCCCAGCTCAGCGTGGAGATTTCGTTGAATGTCTGACCAACCGTCAGCACTAGGTCGGACTTTTCTTTCAGATAGTTTTCGGCGACTTTATGACCCAGCACGCCTATGCAGCCCAGAAACATGGGCGACCACTCATCCACCGCTGATTTGCAGGCCAGGTCGGTAGCGACCGGTATGGAAAAGCGCTCGGCCAACATTTGAATTTCGCATGTAGCATCGGGCAACAGAGCGCGTTCTCCGGCCAGGATAAGTGGGTAACGAGCCTGCGCAATTCGCTGAGCGATAGCTGCCATCGCCGAGTCGTCACAGGTCTTGCTCTCTAACAGGCGATATTCTGAGGGGTCAAGCGGCGTGTAATCAATTGTCTGGTGCAGGAGGTTGGCCGGTATGATCAGGTGAGCCGGGCCGGGTCGTCCCGAGAGTGCGATGCGTATACTATGGCGTACAAAATCGGCAAAGCGAGCGGGCTCGTTGCAAGTCGCGGTATGCTTGCAGGTGCCAGCGTACATCGCTTCCTGGTTAGGAGTGCGAAACCAGCCGGTTGACTCTTGATGGGCGCTTCTGGCATAAGCTGTTGTCTGCACCTGCCCGGTGAGTGCCAGGATAGGGACGCTGGCAACCAGGGCAACCGGCAAACCGGCCAGCAAATTGGTTGCGCCGGGGCCGAGCGTGGCAGCGCACACCCCCAATTGTCCGGTCACTTTGGCATAGGCAAAAGCTGCGTAAGCAGCTGCTTGCTCGTGTTTGACCAGGATCAAACGGATTGTGGGGTGATTGGCCAGTTGATCATAGAGCGGAAGTAATGGTCCACCAGGTATGCCAAAGATGGCCGTAACTCCCTCCCGTTCCAGGATATCTACAAGCGCTTCGGCTGCTTTAACTCGTTTCGTTGCCATTCAAGAACTCTCCCTTTAAGTAGCGCGTTTTGAGCTCAACCCGTTTGAGTTTCCCATTCGGCGTGACCTGAATAGTTTTGGGCCGTAGTAGAACGACCTCGCTGACCGGGTAATCCGCATCAATCAATACCTGGCGGACGCGTTGACGCAAGGCTTCCCGCTCGGCAGGATCGGTTGCGGCCGTCTCCACAAGCATCACGACCAATTCGGTTGCTCGTCCGGGGTCCTCGTAGGCAATGGCTACCGCATCCCCACGATGCATGCCCAGAGCCGTCGTGACCACCTGCTCCAGGTCATGTGGATAATAGTTGCGTCCGCCGACAATGAGAACCTCTTTTTTCCGACCGGTTATATATAATCTGCCATTTGCCAAATAGCCCAGATCGCCTGTCCATAGCCAGCCATGACGGAGCACCATGTGCGTGGCCTCTGGCTGATTGTAATAGCCTTCCATCAAGCTGGGGCTACTCACCAGAACTTCACCGACCTGGCGCTCTCCCAGTCGTTCACCTTCCCCGTTGACGATGACAACCTCTGTCTCTGGCAATGGCGTCCCCGTGCATGCGATGCTGCGGGTAGTAACGAGAGCATCGTGAACACTGGTGGCGCCATTGCTCTGTACGGGTTGAGCAAACCCCTTCGTCTGCAAAGTTTCCAGGTCGATCGCGTCAAATGCCGGTCCCTCTTCCACTGGCGTGAGCGTCACAGCTACGCCATTCTCTGCAAGCCCGTAGGCTGGCAAGAGGCTGGCAGCACGAAATCCTGCAGGTTGTAGTCTGGCGATAAATTGTCGCAAGCTTTCTTGAGAAATCATCTCGGCCCCCACTAAGGCAGCACGCAGGTGACGCAGGTCATAGTGTTCAACCTCGGAGTCTTTCAGAAAGCGGGCGCACAAGGCATAGGCTGAAGTTGGTCCACAGGTAATAGTGGCTCGGAAGTCGGACAATGCCTTGATCCACACACTGGGGCGTACCATGAAGTCCTCGGTCTGAAGCAGCGTGACGGTGATAGCGCAGTACATCGGGGTGAGCAGGAAACCAATCAGACCCATATCATGAAAGAATGGGAGCCACGACAAACCGGAATCTTCGTGGGAAACCACCTTCAGTCTGGCTGAAATGTTGCGCATCTGCGCGAGTAGAGCTGCGTTGCTGAGCTGTACTACTTTAGCCTGGCTTGCCGTCCCAGATGTAAACTGCAGGACCCCCAGGTCGTCTTTGGAAATGGAAGGAGCGATGTACTGCGAGGTCGTTTGGACGTCACGTCGCGTCAGCACAGTCAGCTTCTCGATGGAGGACAACGGCGGTACGTCGGCAAAGCCTGCCTGCGCCTCAGACAGAATTAATGTCCTGGCATGGATCGATTGAAGGCGCTGCGCGATATTCGCCAGGTAGTGGCTATCAGCTTTGAGACGGCGAATAGGTACGGTAGCGGCTGGGACTCCTCCGGCAAGCAAAACGCCGAAATAGGCGTAGACAAAATCTTCCGTGTTAGGCAGAGCTAACACAACTGCTTCGCCTCGCTGCAAGCCATGCTCCAGGAAAAGGGCTGCCCAGTCGGTCGCTTTTTGCAGGGTTTGAGCATAGGTACAGGTCGCCACGACCTCACTTCGCTTAAGAAAACGAGCAAAGAGCAAATCTGGGTAGAATTCCGCGTTGTGAGCTAACAATTCTGGAAGAGTTCTCCACGTATTCTGACCTCCAAGGCGCAACATATAATGTATTGTCTCCAGTCTATCAGATATGGTTTGTGGGTTTCCCTTAGTGGAGTTCTCTCGCCACCTGTCCCCCATCTCAGGCGATGCGGGTGGGTGAGGTTATGGTGAATCGTTGTTCTTTAGACTCCCACACCCTGGCGGAACTCGTTTTGCGTGCAGAATAACGAGAGCGCAGCTCATCTCGTGGGGAGGTTGGGTTGGAAGTTGTACATTTACCCGGATTACGTATTCCATCAGATTAACCTGCGGCTCCGCTCATCTGAACGCTCGAGTCTGCCTTGAACATGGCTCTATTATAACATACAGCCCGGGGAATGTCTGTATGTGGCCTAAAAAGCCTAATTATGCCTGGTAGTAAGTATCAAATTTGGGTACATCAAGGCGTTTGCATCCTTCCTCTCATTATTTCGTATGTTATTGTGAACACTATTCTGTAATTCTTTCTCTCTTTCGAAGGATATCACACATATGCGAACAATACTGATCCTGAACCCGGAATCAGGCGATTCACCACTTGCGGAAGTCCATGGTACAGCAGCATTGCATGAAGAAATGATACTTGCTGCATTGAGTGTGTACGGCATAGATCCTGAGGTATGGTATACCACACCAGAAGACCCTGGGGAAGGTTTGGCAAGCAAAGCAGCAGATGAACATGCCGATCTGGTGATTGCTGCCGGTGGGGATGGTACTATTCATGCTGTAGCCAGTGGCTTAATTGGCAGGGATAGTACCATTGGCATTATCCCTTTAGGTACTATGAATAATGTGGCCCATAGTTTGAGCATTCCTTTTACGATTGATGCAGCCTGCGCTATCATTGCGAAGGGGAAGACGCGCACAATAGACGTTGGCAGGATCAATGAACAGGTCTTCCTGGAATCAGCTGGTATCGGGCTCGAAGCAGCACTCTTTCCCTATCTTGAGGAGATGAAGAGTTTTGGGGTTTTGGCGACTCTGCGCGGAGTTATTAGAGGGTTGTTTACGTTATTTGCTTATCAGAGAACGAAGCTTAAGATCTCTTTCGATGAAGAAAGTTTTCGATCATATCAAGCTATACAGGTCACTATTTGCAATGCGCCATTTTATGGTCCGCATTTTCGAATCGTACCTGATGTGCTAATGGATGATGGGTTGTTGGACGTTATCATCTATAGAAACTTTAGCAAGCTCGAATACATTCTACACGCTATCGCGATCTGGCAAGGGAAGCGCGAATTACGACCAAAACTCACCCGCCGCAGAGTGAAATCACTACGCTTAAAGACAGATCGTCCTGTCGAGGTTCAGATTAATGGATACTCGTATGGTTATACTCCCGCAGCTATCACCATTGCTCCAGGTGCTTTAAAAGTTCGAGTACCGGAGGAAAATGTTATCGGGCTGAAAATTGACTCCTCCAGCATGGTAAATCAACGTCACAAGACTACAAAAAGAAAGCGGCGAGGTGCAGCAACATCATAGCTATGGGAGAAACAGCGCGACTTCGCTCTTTTACCCGTCTCTAATACCAGGACGCACGCCTTCTTGTCTATCTCTCTGGCGCAAGATGAACACGAAATGTTTTTATTTCAAAAGGTCTCACCTGAAACGATAGCGTGTTCCCTTGACAGGAGACATCGCTGATCGGTTCCTCCAGCAGGTTACACTCTTGCGCAGAAAGAATCGAGGTAACAAAGGTGAGTGTGCCGCGTCCGCGCTGATTGTGCGCTTCGTATAGCCGCACAATCAAACCATCCCCATCCTCGGCAGGTTTCACCGTCTCGACTATGACGTGCGCACAATCGACTTGAATGAAGGAAAAGCTTGCTATACCCGTTGCAGATTCGATAGGGATTGATGGAGCTTTCTTTTGACCAGCCATGCACACTACCGGAACATTGAGCTCGTAGGCACGCTGTACAATCTGCGCTTCCCTCCAATCTCCAACATGCGGCAAGAGGCTATAGGTGAAGCGGTGCAAGCCTTCATCTGCATGAGTATCTGGGAAGACACCGGATTTCAGGAGCGTCAGACGAACAACGTTATCGTGAACGTCATGTCCATACTTACTATCATTGAGCAGGCTGATACCGTATCCCCCTTCGCTCAAATCAATCCATCGATGAGCACAGGTCTCAAATCGCGCGAGATCCCACGATGTGTTACGGTGTGTGGGGCGTTCAACGTTGCCAAATTGGATTTCATACGTTGCTCGCGTACTGTTGATTGCCAGCGGAAACGCCGCCTTCAACAACGTCTGGTGCTCGTGCCAGTCAATCTCGGTGGCAATGTCGATGCGCGGCGAGTTGCGCCAGAGCGAGATACGTTGCGTTATACGCGAGGACATGTACGGACGGACAATCTCGACGGTTGCACGCACTGGTCCCTCTTCGAGGATACGCAGAGATGTTACTGCTTGCACAGGATACGGCTTCTCCTCATAAAAAAGATCGATATCCCAGGCGTCGAAATTCAAGGGACGATCCTCATAGGCAATGAGCTGGTTACCTGCTTGCCCGGGGGCAAGAACGTCACGCTCCGTACGCATGTCGTAGAGTCGGGTGATCTCTCCTTTCGCATCAATCTGGAGGTTATAATAGTCATTCTGCAAGACAATTGTCTTATCGTCGGTGTAGGCAGCGCGACACATAGATGGTATCTGTGTCTTACTGATCGCCGCATTGTCTGTTGGCGATACAACCTGCACTCCACATGGGGGAATGCGCACGCCATCCAGCAGGGATACCGCGTTTCCCTCCCAGTCAGTTGCTTGTTGGGCATGCGGAAAAGATGATGCCAGCGCAGTTGGTAACTGTATGGGGTCCGTGCGTTCCCACATCAGGGTATTCAACAGGAGGAGATCCTGCTCACCCGCAGGGATCTGTTGCAGCACAACAGCGAGCGCCTCGTCGTATATCCTCTTGCCTATAGTATAAGCCTCGGCATAGACCCGCTCGGCATCGTCGTAGACTTCACGGATCGATGAACCGGGCAGCACATCATGGAATTGATTCAGGAGTATGAGCCGCCATCCCTGATTCAGTTGTTCCTGGCGAGACAACATGCCGTAGAGGCTGGCCCAGGCGTTCAGCAATTCCACCTCGCGATAAAATAATTCAGCTCGGCGATTGGCCTGCTTAACGCGTGCCTGTGAGGTATACGTCCCCCGGTGATACTCTAAGTACAACTCACCTACCCATGTGGGCAAACGCGGATTCTCCCATACACGCTGATAGAGGTCCGTGAAGTAATCTTCGGCTCGACCAGCACGAACCTGGGGGAAGTCCGGCAGGTCTGCCATGATCTGCATCCGCTCCATTTGTTCTTCCGTTGCTCCACCGCCTCCATCGCCCCAACCACAAAGGTACAGCAAGTGATCGTTGATATCCTGTTGACGATAGTTTTTCCAGATCCCCGTCATATCGCTCGGTCGCAAGGGACCGTTGTAGCTATAGAACGTTGTCGTCAAATGGAGGTCTGGTGCCGTGATGAAATGAGTCAAGACCTCGGAGCCGTCGATGCCGCGCCAGCGAAAGGTATCACAGGGCATACGGTTAAACTGGTTCCAGCTAATCTTCGTAGTCATGAAGACAGGAATATTGCACCCTTGCATAATTTGCGGTAGCGCGGCACTATAGCCGAAGACATCTGGCAACCAGATATGACGGGGCGTGACACCAAATTCTTGTTGCCAGAAGCGCGTCCCATGTATAATCTGGCGGATGATCGACTCGCCAGAAGTCAGGTTACAGTCCGCTTCAACCCACATTGCACCCACCGGCTCAAAACGTCCCTCCGCAACACGCTGTTTCACCCGCGCATAAAGTTCAGGAACGTCCTCTTTCAGCCAATGAAGCAGCTGTGGCTGGCTCTGGCTATAATGGTAGTCGGGGTAGCGCTCCATCAATCCCAGCACATTGGAGACAGTATGAGCAATCTTCTGGTGGGTTCTCCAGTAAGGCCACATCCACCCGACATCGAGATGGGCATGTCCGCTGACAATGATTTGCGGGCGGTTGGTCCCACGATAAATCGGGGACCTACTGTAGAGTGCGGATTTATCCAGCACGTCCTCGGCAAGATGCGTTTGCAGGTAATCATAAGCGGCCTGAGCCGAGTTAGTGAAACGTTGACTCAGCCAGCCCTCACGCAGATCGAGCATGTTGTAGGCCGTATTGAGACGCGCTAATAAGGCATGACGTGCAGGATTATTTTCGTTAAGTGTGAGCGTTGCTTCCAGGAGAGTATGCATCAATTGAGAGAGTTGCCAGTTCACCAGAAGGCGCTGACGCAGCGTCAGGCCACCAAAGGGCTGAGGAACGGCTGTATAAACCTGGAGCATCAACGTATGGGTTTGCCCATCGCCCGCTACCTCGGGCAGCAAAAGAACGGGATGCCGCCAATCAAAGGCCCCAATAGCATGCCCATCGAGAAAAACAGTCGCTTCCAACTGGAGCAAAAGAGGATCATTCCCAGAGGTATCCCAATGCAATTGTAGGACCAGCGGTAGCCCTTGCATTGATGCAGGCGCTTGTAGAGACGTCTTCAGCCAACTTGTCCCATGCTTCAGTCCCCAGACCAGTCCTACCTCCACCGGTTGCCAATGTGTATCTGTAAGTGATGGTATAGCCATTGGGCCGGTAGCAGCAATACCATAGACCGGGGAAAGCATGTGGGCTGGCCCTTCGGTCGTTGCGCTCAGGGCTTCAATACTATTGCGAAGTTTTTGGACGGTAAATACCAAGAGAAATTCCTTTCCGCTCAACGAACACATACGACAGGGTCAAGAGGAACTCCCTATTAGCCCTTGAGGCCTCCACTGACAGCATGCACAAAGAAGCGCGATACCAGTGTATAGAGTATGACGGCTGGCAGCGCGTAGAGCATGGCATAGGCGGCCAATTGTCCGTAGTTTACCTGGCCATAACTTCCGAAAAAAGTATAGATATGAACCGAAGCCGGCAGTAAATTCTGGCTCTGCAGGATAATCAGGGGAACAAAGAAGTTCGTCCATGCTACCAGGAAGCTCCATACGCCGACCACTGCAATCCCTGGTGCGGCAAGTGGCAATAGTATGTGAATGAGACCCTGGAAGGTCGAAGCGCCATCAATCCATGCTGCCTCTTCCAACTCGTAAGGAACCGAATCAAGAAAGTTCTTCATCAACCAGATACAGAATGGCAATGCACTGGCAACAAAGAAAAAGATAACACCCTGGAGCGTATCAATAAGGTTCAGCGAGGCATACATCGCATAGAGCGGCGTCACCAAAGCTAGAATGGGCAGCGCGCTAGCGAACAGGATGAAGTACATGAGGGGACCCTTGAAGGCAAACTTGTAACGCGAGAGTGGGTATGCTGCCAGGCTCGCGAGGATGATCGCCAGGAGCATCGAACTGATTGCTATGATGAAGCTATTGGTAAAAGGCTGCGCGACGAGGCCATTGGTAATAATCGTTTGAAAATTGATCAGGCTGAAATGAGCAGGTATTGTGACGGATAGGGTTGCAGCCGGATTGAAGCTTGCCAGGATGGGCCATAAGAGCGGCACCAGGAAGAATAATCCGAGGATCACCAGAAGAACGTAGACGGATATCGAAGTCAGACTGCGACGAATACTCATGTTTCTCTCCTCTCACTCCGCTTCGTACGGTTGGCAGCGTGACGATTGTGTATGCATACTCATCAAAAATCTCCTCGCTGCTAATTAAAGGTCGACGCGCAGGACACGGATGTACAACAACGAAAGGACAGCACCCACCACCAGGATCAGCAGCGAGATAGCACTTCCATACCCAATCTGATAGAACTGGAACGCCTGGCGGTACTGATAGATGGTCAAGAGTTCTGTACTGAGATTGCTCCCTCCTGTCAGGACATAGACCAGGGTGAAATCGGAGAGCGTCGCCAGTGTAATGAGTAGCAGGTCAGTGGCAATACTGCCCTTGATGAGTGGGAGCGTAATATAACGAATGCGTGCCCACAGACCAGCGCCATCGATGGAGGCCGCTTCGAGCAATTCGGGTGGAATGCCTTCCAAAGCGGAGGCGTATAGCAGCATTGAGAACGCCGTGCCGCGCCAGGTGTTTGCCACAATGATCGAGGCCATTGGGTAGTCCTGGAGCCAGGCGTGTTGCGGCAAGCCAAAAGTCGCTACGATCGAGTTCAGGAGGCCAGGGGACAGGACACTTTGCGGGCCGCCTGCAAGGAAGGAACTCCAGAGGAAGCCGGCTACCACGTCGGGAATCACCCAGGCGACGATAATGATAGCTCCAAGTACCGACTTAAAAAGGCGCTGTCGATGACGCATCAACATGGCTAAGAGCAACCCTAGCACTGCCTGGCCGATTAGCGCTGAGACAACCAGGTATGTCAACGACACTCTAAAGGCGTTGAAGAACTCCGCATCGTGCAGGATTTGCACGAAATTTTGTAACCCGACCCACAGAGGGGTTGCCGCACCTGCACCTGTCAAAGACATGTTGGTGAAAGAGATATAGATGGCCCAGAGAGCGGGACCGAGCATAAATACAGCGATGACCAGGAATGCGGGGGCCATAAATAGGATACCAAGACGCAGTTGTTTGTGCTGACTGCGTCTCTGGGCGGGTGTAACCACCTGTAGTGATTGCACCTGCTCGGTCTTAACCTGCATATTCCAACTCCTCAGCCAGGGATGGATCACAGAGAAGGGAAGACTCCCTGTACCGTGATCCACCCTCAACTAATAGGTATCAATACATTTCTATCGTCGATAGAAGAATGGAGGAAAACCTACTGAACAGCGAATAATAAGGGTTTCCGCATACACTATGTTCTCTGCTCGACACTGTTCGGGCCTGCAATCCCCGTGACAGACTGTGAGTAGGTATTCATCGCGTCAGCGGGTGACTGACCGCTCATCACATGCTGCATAGCGGAGTCGATCTGCAGCGAAATCTTGGGATACGCAGGGAAACCTGGACGGAACTGTGTGAAGGCCACCAGGCTCGTGAAGAACGGGTTCAGCGGGGTGTTGTGATACGCGGGTACGCTGACAATATCCTGACGTGGCGCCACCTGACCGTTCTGAACGTCGTAGGTTGCCAATAAATCCTTATTGAAGCCAGCCTGGAGTACCTGGAATGCCTGATCTGGATGGGCTGACTTGGATGTAATAGAGTAGGCCCAACCGCCGGAGAGCGTGACATAGTTGGGAGCTTGCCCAAATTGGGTCGGCATCTTGGCGACACCCATCGTCTGCTGCCACGCCGGCCACGCTGCCGGACCCGTGGGGTACCAGTTGCTACTGAGCCATGAGCCATCGATATCGATACCAAGCTTTTCCTGTGGGATAAGTTGCTGGGCGATCGTATTAGCAGCCTGGGTATTCAACATAATATCATTGGTTGGTCCAAGCAGATTAGATGGATTATAGACCTGCTTTACAAAGTTGAGCGCATCGAGAAATCCCTTGCTGGAAGCAACCCACTTTTGCGTCGAGTAATTGTAGAGTGGATCTTTGGTGCCGTAGAGCAACATCTCGAAGCCCTGCATTGAGGAGGCTTCATCCATCGGAATACCTGAGTAGAGGTTGAGCGGAATGACACCGGGCACCTTCGCTTTGATAGTGCGAGCAGCCGACAGAATATCGGCCCAGTTTTGGGGCTGCCAGTTGCTGGAGAGTCCTGCGCGTTGGAAGATATTCTTGTTGTACCAGATCAGGCGAACATCGGTACCGTCCATTACGCCATAGTTGTGACCGTTGAACGTCGTGATCTTTTGCATCCCGGGGAACCACTGCTTGCTGTATTCTGGCCAGTTAGCCAGGTACTTATCGAGTGGAGCCAGGTAGCCAGCGGTTACATCAGAGCCAACCAGGAAGCTATCCTCACGTACGAGATCGGGAGCCGTACTGGGGGAACGCATCATCAGGTCGAGCTTCGTGTAATAGTCTCCCTCGCTAGCAATGATGGGTTCCAACTTGACTTTGATATTAGGGTTAGCCGCCTCGACACGTTGTTTCACCGCCGTCCACCACGCCTTTTCAGGATAGGGTGGGGGACCAAATTGCTGATAGGCGACAGTGATGGTGACCGGTCCGCTGCTATTGCTAGTAGAAGAGCCACCACAAGCTTGCAATACGGTTGCTACAGAGAAAAGCACGACGATAAGACAAAGGGGAAAGAAATTCAAGCTTTTCAATAGCCTGTACATAGCGCATCTCCTTGATTGTATAGAACAGCCAGTGCTTACAACTCAGTTAGTCAACGTCCTTGTGTGCTATGAGCTTTAGCATTTCTTAACCAGGCTCGCTAGCAAACAATCAGGAAAGCCAGGATAGGAATAATAATGGTGGTTAGTTACCAATGTTGGATCGTAGGGTTTCGGCTGCACCTCCTCTCAATTATTTACCAGTACGCTTAGCATAAATATCTTATTAAGTATGGGATAAAAATCGAAGTTTGTCAATGGATATTCCCCAGGAGCGGTACCACATGAAGCTGCAGGAACCTCATTCATTATTGGGCTTGATTTGCTGGCCAGGAGGCGCTTAAGATCCAATTAGCGAGGCTCTATCTCTCCAGTATATATCCTTAAAATCCGCCCCTTTTCGCGTATCTCGATTTGAAAATCGAAAATCAATATGACAAAATTTAAAATACGCTTGAAGCAAATTTGCATAATGTGCGTAGATGTGCTAATCTCTACCTGATACTGGCGTCACTATGCAAGCTCTTTGTGATGGGTGTCTCATCTATTATAGAAGAAGGAAGACTGATTTGATAGCGAAGCTGAACAAGAAGGAGCGTACGAAGATTCTCCACATGCAACTCATGACCTATTTTCGTGAGCGCGTTCTTGATGGACGCTTGCCAGCAGGAACACGGCTTCCGACCGACGGAGAGCTAGCTGCCCAGTATCAGATCAGCCGTGATACCGTACGACAGGCGCTCGCACTGCTGGCCGGTGAGGGTTTGATCGAACGGGTACAGGGACGTGGCACGTTCGTAATCCAGCCACCATCAAACGGTAGCACGGTGGCACAACTTAAACAGAAGCAGATTGGCTTAGTCCTCAATCGAACGCTGCGCACACAACCGACTATGAATCTTCTAGTTGGTGTCGAGCAAGCAGCAAAGTCACATGGATATAACGTCAGTTTCACCTATGCCGAAGGCGAACAGGAGCAGCAAGCTCGCGATATTGACCGCCTGCGAGCGAATCACGTCTTAGGAATGATTATCTACCCAATAGGTGACGCTACCCATGATGCCTCGATCCAGCAACTTCAGGCCGATCATATCCCCGTTGTCTTGATGGACCGCTACTTTCCTGGCCTGGCTATAGACTATGTTGGTTCAGACAACGTTGGTGGTGGTTATCGTGCCACAGAACATCTACTCATCCTGGGTCACAGGCGCATCGGCTACGTCTTCGCGCAGGAAGAAACTTTGCGAACCACCTCAGTCTATGAGCGCTGGCAAGGCTACTGTAAGGCATTACAAAAGTATGAAGTTCCATATGATGAGTCACTGGTCATTCCCGATTTCAGACAGCTGCAGTCGGGTACCCGTGAAGGGTTGGTTGAGTTTTTGCAACGCCCTGATCGGCCAAGTGCCATCTTCGCTGTCAACGATTACGTTGCACTAGACATATTGCAAGCGGCAAAAGCCCTTCACCTGCGTATACCGGAAGACCTTGCCGTCATTGGCTTCGATGACCTGGAGTTCGCTGCCCATGTGAATCCACCCCTTACGACGGTTGTGCAGCAATTCATAGACATAGGACTACGAGCGGGCACGCTATTAATCAGTCGCATTGAAGGGATCGTTGGCGCTCCCAAACATATCGAGCTGCCAACAAGCTTAGTCATTCGCGAATCGTGTGGTGCGCAACTCCATGTAAAAAAGATTCTCTCGCTGTCACAGGAGACGATCAAGCAGCGTCCTGATCCAATCCAGGAAAAAGGTCTGTCGTATTCGTAAGCTCTCACCGTGTAAAGAACGAGATTCAGCTCTCTACAATAATAGCTATATCAATGTGACCGTTACTGACTGCTACAGACTGTTGTGGGTGATCAAGTTTGCCAGAGGGCAATAGTGGGCATGAGAAAGCCCCTCTCATTCTGTCTATACCTGTATACATAGATTGTGTATCGCTTGTGATCGTCAATGTACATTGTGCCTTTGGCTTCAATGAGAGATCCCAGAATGTATACTCCCCGTTCTCGCGGTTAAAATCAATGCGTACATCGCCACCATCTATGACCTCTGAGAGTATGTAGTTGCCTGGACCATTGTATCCATAGAAAGCTAAAAAGATAGATATACCCGCGTTTGCTACGTCGATAGTGAATTCTCGACGACCATGACGAAGCTTAGAAGTGGGTGAGGCAGCATGTATGATGTATGTTCCTGCAACTCCACCGTGAAGTGTGAAACTGACAGTACTCACCTCGTCTGTTACGGTTGTAGTATTTGTTGGGGATGGACTGCCAGTTTCCAGCGATCCGGTTTTCGTGGGCGTTTTTTGCACCAACGCTGAACCGTTACCCGCATTGCCGCAACCTGACAGCAGAAATAACAGTACCATTCCTGTTGACAAAAGTTGATGGCACCACCTCCTGGGCATGATTGCTCTCCCTGTTTGGTGAATACGGCTGCCTTACTGGTCTCTGACTACACCGCAGTTATGGTAATGCTTCCCTGCTCGCCTGTCAACATTTCCAGGAACGTATCTAACTCTTCGTGCACACATCGTGGCTTTGAATACCGTTACTGCTCCATAGACTGAACAGCTCTGTAGTCGTATCTCGTTCGATGATGGTGGTGGGTAGCACCTCAAGGGAGGGTACCTGCTTGTGATGTAACTGAGCAAGCAGGTTGCCTGCACCGGCGCGGCCCAGTTCGCGTAAGCTTATGTGAACGGTTGTGAGCGCGGGAACTACCACCCGGGCCATTGGTGCATCACCGAAGCCGCAGACGGAAATATCTTTCGGAACATGCCAACCGAGCTGTTTAAGTCCGCTTAGCACTCCGAAGGCTGTCTCATCGTTGGCAGCAAATATGGCGGTTGGACGCTGTTCAACTGCCATTTGCGCCAGGTAGCGCACAGCTTGCTCCCCACTGGGCCGGTCGAAATTCCCGGGCAGCAGAAGGGCAGGGTCAATTGGCAATCCTGCTTCGACAAGGGCCGCCATATAGCCTTGAAGGCGTACATTGGCCACCATGACATTGGAAGGACCCGTTACGAAGGCAATGCGACTATGGCCTAACGCAATGAGTCGAGCAGCCATCTCGCGCGCTCCACCAAAGTTATCTGCCTGAATGGACGGAACATGTAACGTATGCTGGGCGAGTGTCACCACCGCAGCACCACGATCCATCATCGCCTGGACAACTTTCTCGAGCTGCTCGGGATAGCCGGATTCGTTGAGAGCGCTGCCAGCGAAAATCACTCCATCTATCCGGTAGTCTTGCAAGACACGCAGATAGTGGAGTTCCTTCCTAGGAGTGCGGTCCGAATTGCACACAATCGTGAGATAGCCAGACTCGTTTGCCACATCTTCAACGCCACGCATAATCTCTGCGAAATATGGATCGGTATTATCACCCACCAGTACGGCGATGAGATTGCTGCGCTGCGCTCGTAAACTGCGAGCCAGCGAGTTTGGAGTATAGCTCAGCTCTTCGGCAGCCTTCAGGACTTTCCTTCGGGTTTCCGCGCTGACCGGATACGTGGAGCTACTCAAGACACGGCTAGCGCTAGCTACTGAGACTCCGGCACGTTTCGCAACCTCTGCGATGGAAGCCGGTTGTATACCCATTCTATTCTCCTTCTATTATGTATATTTAAAAGAAAAGCTTTTCTATTACAGTATGCTCGATTTCACTTGCTCTGTCAAGAGTGTTATCCCTGGATGCAAGTCATCATCTGGTGATTCCCCATTAGTCCGCTAGAGATCCTTCGCGGCGCTCAGGATGACAGCCGGGGGTTTTGTCATCCTGAGCGCCGCGAAGGATCTCTTCGACAGGCTCGCCAGACCCTTCGCTGCGCTCAGGGTGACACGCATGATCTCCAAATGTCTAATGCAAGTCGTCACCTCTTGACAAAGGCGAATAGATTCCTTATATTTGATGCAGTAAACGTTTTCTATATGATAGAGATATTATTCTGTTTAACGTGCATGGCTGCTCATTAATGGCGTTACCAGCCGACCTTATAAAGAGAACGGTTTCTATATTCTGTAAGCCCACTATGTAAAATACGACGGAGAGCCAGGGACTATGACAGACCTGTGCAGAGATGCACTACCTGGTCAACACCTGCCCCTGAACAGAGCATGTACGAGGCGACATACAGACGGTAGTAGCGGCGAACTGTAACGCCGGTGTGGACAACACGGAAAGGAACACGTATGACAGTACGAACAGTTGGTATCATCATGAACGGGGTGACGGGTCGCATGGGCACCAACCAACACCTCATCCGCTCAATCGCCGCGATCCGTGAGCAGGGTGGCGTCTCACTGCCGGATGGAGATGTGCTCATACCCAACCCGATTCTCGTTGGTCGGAACGAGAACAAGCTGCGCGCGCTTGCGCAAGCACATGGGATCGAACGTTGGAGCACTGATCTCAACGATTGCCTCGCAAACCCTGAGGATGAGATTTACTTCGATGCACAGGCTACGACGCTGCGCCCTGAAAGCATCAAGACCGCAATTAGTGCCGGGAAGCACATTTACTGCGAGAAGCCAATCGCACCCGACCTGGCAACAGCGATTGAGCTCGCACAAATGGCCCGCAGAGCAGGCGTCAAGAATGGAGTCGTGCAAGACAAGCTGTTCTTGCCAGGATTGCTCAAGCTGCAGCGCGTGATTAAGAGCGGATTCTTTGGACGTATCCTCTCTGTGCGTGGGGAATTTGGTTACTGGGTTTTCGAAGGCGATTGGCAGCCGGCGCAGCGCCCCTCCTGGAATTACCGCAAGGAGGAGGGCGGTGGCATCATTGTTGACATGCTTTGCCACTGGCAGTATGTGCTCGCCAACCTCTTCGGTGAGGTACAGGCGGTTTCGTGCCTGGGAGCGACCCACATTCCAGAGCGAATTGACGAGCGAGGGAAGCCGTATGCCTGCACAGCTGATGATGCCGCATACTCGACATTCGAGCTGGCCGGTGGTATCATCGCGCACTTCAACTCATCGTGGTGCGTGCGCGTCTACCGTGACGATCTGCTCACGCTGCAAGTGGACGGCACACATGGCAGTGCGCTGGCCGGTCTACGTGAGTGCAAAGTGCAGAGCCGGGTGAACACGCCGAAAGCTATATGGAACCCTGATATTCCGAACACGATAGATTTTCGCGATGACTGGATAGATGTGCCAGATAACGGTGAGTTCGAGAACGCATTCAAGGTCCAATGGGAGCTCTTCCTCAAGCACGTCGTGTGTGACACACCATTTCCCTGGGATCTCGTAGCGGGCGCGAAAGGGGTACAGTTGGCAGAACTCGGGCTGCAATCATGGCACGAGCGACGCTGGGTCGATGTACCGGACCTTACCTCGGTAACGGAGTAATACTATGGCTCATCAGATACTTTTACCACGCGCAGATGGCACGTGCGCGCCATACACCCTGGGCGAACCGAGTACATATCCTTCGTCTTCCGCCCCTTCCCACAGCCGTGTCGCATATGCTGCAGCACATGTCGTCTGTGATCCGCTTGCTGAGAACGGCCCGGCATCGCCAGCTCACCTTGATTGGGACGCGACAATGGCGTACCGGCACCACCTCTGGTCGCTGGGCTTCTCGGTTGCTGAAGCTATGGACACTGCCCAGCGTGGTATGGGACTGGACTGGAAGGTGACCGGGGAGTTGATTCGGCGGTCAGTGGCCGACGCGCGAGCTATCGGAGCCGGCATTGCCTGTGGAGCTGGAACTGACCAGCTTGCTTCTTACGCGCGCGTCACGCTGGACGACGTACAGGCAGCATACGAGGAGCAGTGCAGCTTCATCGAAGGCGAAGGTGGGCGGATCATTCTCATGGCCAGCCGCGCACTTGCAAGCTGTGCCAGAACGCCTGACGACTACATCCAGGTCTATGATCGCATCCTCACGCAGGTATCACAGCCTGTCATCCTGCATTGGCTCGGTGATATGTTTGATCCTGCACTGGCCGGCTACTGGGGCTACCAGGATCTTGATGCCGCGATGATGACCTGTCTCAGCATCATCGAGCGTCATGCCGCGAAAATCGACGGTATCAAAATTTCGCTGCTCAATGCCGACCGCGAGATTGCGATGCGGCGACGCTTGCCACCGGCGGTGCGCATGTACACCGGTGACGACTTCAATTACCCTGAGTTGATCCGTGGTGACGAGCAGGGCTACAGTCATGCTCTCCTTGGTATCTTCGATGCGATCGCACCTGCGGCAGCAGCCGCATTGCAAGCGCTTGACGCCGGGGATGTGACCCGATACATGGCAATTCTGGCACCGACGGTGCCACTGTCGCGCCACATCTTCCAGGCCCCGACGTACTACTACAAGACCGGGGTGGTGTTCCTGGCCTATCTGAATGGCCATCAATCGCACTTTCGTATGGTTGCTGGTCTCGAGAGCGCGCGCTCCGTCGTACACCTGGCGGAACTCTTCGTCCTGGCCGACAAAGCAGGCCTCCTGAAGGATCCCGAGCTGGCGACAGAACGCATGCGCCGGGTTCTCGCAGTGGCCGGAATCGTCTAGTGCAGAATCAAGAGACCATTTCGAGAATAGGAGGCGCTCCTGGAAAACCTCCCAATTTGATGCACGAGTTCACACAGCGATACAAGTGAAACAAATGAAACAAATGAAACAAACCTCATTGGAAATGCACTAGGAGGGATCGTATGAAACCGTTCACTGGCATTGACCGGCTCAGCCTCAATCAGATCACAACACAGAAGTGGAGCGTGCGCGAGGCGGTCGACGGCTGCGCACGTACCGGCATCCCTTTCATTGGATTGTGGCGCGATAAGGTGGCAGAGATCGGGCTGCGCGAGAGTGCGCGCATGGTACGCGACGCTGGCCTGCACATCTCCAGTCTATGTCGTGGGGGCTGGTTCTCTGCCGCCACAGCAGCAGAACGGCAGGCCCGTCTCGATGACAATCGCCATGCTCTTGACGAGGCTGCCGAGCTCGGCGCGGATGTCCTGGTGCTGGTGTGTGGACCTGCGGTGGATCGCGACATCGGAGCAGCACGGGCATATGTGGAGGAGGCAATTGCCGAGCTCATCCCGTATGCAGCCGAGCGTGGAGTGAAGCTGGGTATTGAACCGCTACACCCGATGTATGCAGCCGAGCGCTCCGTGATTGTCACACTCGCTGAAGCGAACCGACTTGTTCACCGGCTCGATCACAATCACGTCGGGGTCGTGATCGACGTCTATCATGTCTGGTGGGACCCGGATATCTACACCCGGATCGTCGAGGCGGCCGGGCATATTCTTGGCTTTCACGTCAGCGACTGGCTCGTGCCAACACCGGACCTGTTGATGGGACGAGGAATGATGGGAGATGGGGTCATTGAGCTACGACGCCTGCGGTATGCGGTTGAGGCCGCAGGGTACACAGGTCCCATTGAGGTTGAGATTTTCAACCAGGCACTTTGGGATATGCCGTGCGACGACGTCCTACAACTGATGCGCACGCGCTACCTGGACTACGTGTGAGCAGAGCCAGGCGACAGCATTCGCGATCTCTTCTGGCCCCCAAACCGTTTGATGCCTGCATTGCCACATACTGAACCTCTTCCACTTCACCCAAACAGAGCTTATTCATCTCCAGATACGCCTTCCCCGGTCGATTGACTTCTAGAGCTAAATAAATAAATGAACGAATAAAATAATCTGTGGCGTCTTTATTATGATGATGCAATTTTGATACTAAGAAAAGATTATGAAAATGAAAACAATATACCTGGTAGCATTATATTCTGATCGGTTGCGTAATCTCATACGTTTTATTATAGGATTTGCCACCGGATTGGTAGGACTGGCAGACATGGCTTCAGTCATCATTCCCAGGCTCAACTGGGATATCCTGCTTGTAACATGGCCGCTAGATATCCATCACAAAGTGCATCCAATGGTGGTTGTCGTAGGCTTCTTTTTGGTAATGCTCTCCTATGGATTGCTGCGAGGAAAGCGTCACGCCTGGCGCCTTACAGTTCTGCTCTTGCTTATGTCCGCTCTTCTGCATGTCCTACGGGGTGGCTCAGTACTTGCAACTGCTATGGTATTCGTACTCGCAACACTGCTCGTTGTCTTCTTCCGCTACTTCCAGGCGCGCAGTGATCCACCATCGATCCGGAGAGGCTACCTCGCTTTCATCATAGGGCTGGGTGTTGTCACGTTTTACACCTTTGGTGGTTTTCTCGCATTGTATACCGAATTTCGACCGCTCGTTGATCGCTTTGGCATTGATGGAGTGCTTCTCCGGCTACTCACGAACGCCCATCTGCATATGGAAGCTGGTACGCAGGCATTGTTTTTTGAACGAGCGTTGCCAATGCTCTGTATGAGCGCCGTGGTCTATGGCATGGTGCAAATCTTGCACCCTGTGGCCGTAGCGCTCCTGGCTAACGAGAAGGAGCGGCAAGCCGTAAGCGGGCTCACGAGCGGCTATGGGAGAAACTCCATCTCCTACTTTGCCCTTGGAGAAGATAAATCATACTTCTTCTCAACAACAGGGAAGGCGGTTATCAGCTATGTCCTGAAGAAGAATGTGGCCGTGGTGGCAGGTGATCCTATCGGGCCAGAGGAAGAGATACTTCCCATCATCAAGCAGTTCGTGGAGTTTTGTCACCAGCAGGATTGGTCACTCGTTTTTTGGCAGGCGCGCGAAGACCTGGTTGACCTGTATCGCAGCGTCGGTTTTCACTTACTGAAAATTGGTGAAGACGCAGTCATTGATGCACGCACATTCACACTCAAAGGTGGAGCAATGGCAAATGTACGCTCAAGTGCCAAACGGGCAGAAAAGGATGGGTTGCGCGTCTTTTTCTACCGTGGGCAGATAGAAAATGCCGAGCAACTCTTCCAGATGCAAATGATCTCGCGCACCTGGCTCGCGCACAAGGGCGGTACGGAGATGGGTTTCAGTATGGGCCACTTCGACGTACGGGGAGATGAGAAGCAGTTGAGCGCACTGGCGGTTGATAATACCAATCGAGTTCATGCCTTTGTGACCTTTGTGCCAATTTATGGTCGTAACGGCTGGGGGCTTGACCTCATGCGTCGTGCTGAACAATTCGCTCCCGGCACAATGGAACTCTTGCTTGCCCGCTCCATTGAATACCTGAAGAGCTGTGGTGCCGATATAGTCAGTCTCGGGCTTGCTCCGATGAGCAATGTCAATAATGATGATGAAACATTTCTGAATAACAGCATTGATTTCCTGACCCACCGCTTTGGCAATCTGAGTTCAAGTCAATCGCTTTTCAAGTTTAAGAAAAAGTTCCAGCCAATATGGGAGAGTCGATACCTCGTCTACTCTCATAAACTGACACTTCCCCAAATTGGCTGGGCACTTTACGCTGCCCACCAGCAGGATGCTTCGTGTCTTTCGGTACTGTGCACATCGCTGAGAGATTGGTGGGCGAACCGCCAAAGAGCACAAGCAAGGAGCGAAGACCTGGCTGGTGTGGTACGGACTCCAGTTACCGGGGCATTGTCGCTGTAGGAAGGAATATTCTATGACGATCTCTCAAGCTCCTGTAAGCAAAACGGCCATGAGCGGGCACAAGACCCGCTTTATGGCTCTGGCCGTATTCGTGCTACGCTGGTACATACGAGTCATAAGTTTATTGCTCATCGGCTACGCATTATTCCTGTGGGGAAAGCATCCCCCTCTTGTAGAGCTTTGGTTGAACGAGGGGCCGCTCGTAGCACTGGGTTTGGCCGGAATCGGAGTTTCATGCCGTGTGAAGGAAAATTGGCTCATGGGTACAATTTCCCTATTCATCGCACTTTTCAGTGGCTTTTTGCTCTTCAGCGATGGCGTGATTGGCGGTCTGACCTCTACAATCATCGCCATAGGCCTTGATCCCCTACGTGCGCAACTGATCGCCGCTCTCGTCATGACAGCCGGAACAGCACTGCTCGGTGCTGCGCTGGGACGGAGAAAGCTGGGTGCGCTCCTGGGAGCAGGCATCATCTTCTGGTTTGCGTACCTCGCGAGTTTTATCCAGCTTGAGTTACAGCCCACCCGTGACCCCGGCGGGAACCTGGAACCTTTGAATAGCGCTGCATTGGTCCATACGTCATTTGTCATGGTATCTCTCGCATTATTATGTGCTTTTATTGGAGCTGCAGTCGGCGTAGCACTTGCTGAGGTGCTCTGGGATCCACTTTACCGATTCGCGCAGTTTCTTTGGCAACGTTTCATTAATACGCGCGCAGATGCAACCCCGGCATATAAAGGGGTGACAAGGCACAATCACTCCGATCGCGCAAGGACAACCTTAGATATCGTCGGCTCCTGGCTGGGAGCCATAATGATCCTTGGTCTCCTGGTGACTGCGAGCGGCTCTAGCGATCTGTTCATTTTTTCTCCCGATGTGGCTTTGCACTTAGCGCCGAATATTCGCCAGGTTACTCACCAAAACACTCACCAGAGGCAAAAAAATAGACAAGATGTGCCCATACCGGCTCATGGGACGATCGTTCATGAGAGTGTGACCAGCGCAGCACTCGGTGGACAACAGAAATCCTTTTTGGTCTATCTCCCACCCTCTTATAACACACCACAAGGACAGGCCAAACGCTATCCGACGCTCTATCTCCTGCATGGTTCACCAGGCGCAGATCACGATTGGTTCACTGCGGGCAAGGCTGATCAGTCGGCCGATACCTTGATTGCTCTGGGCAAGATTCCTGAACTCATCTTGATTCTCCCTGATGGAAACGGACGCTCTGGAGCAACAAGCGAATGGGGAAATAGCTACGATCAACAGCAGCTAATAGAGACCTATGTTGCCAGTGACCTTGTCAAGTATGTGGATCAAAAGTATCGTACGCTTGCTCAACCATCCTCCCGAGGTATCGGAGGTCTTTCTATGGGTGGTTTTGGAGCCTTGAATATCGCAGTGCATCACCCCGAGATCTTTGGGACCGTCATCTCGCTTGGTGGGTACTACCATGCTGAAGGGAGCATTTGGGGAAATAACGCCGCCTATATCCAGCAAAACAGTCCCGCCGACGTTTTTCCCGGTCGTAAGCTAGCCTGGAAGCTTCACATCTACCTTGGAGCGGCAACCAAAGATGAACCATACTTTACCGACACGAAGCAATTTACGCATGAGCTCGACCGACTGCATGTACCGTATCATCTCGATATACAGAATGGTTATCACTCCTGGAGCATATGGCAGACACAAATGTATAATGCTCTCCTCTGGCTTCACTGGGGATGAGATGCGTTTTGCAAATTTGATCGTGAAATCGAAAGTACCGCCAACTGCAACCCCGCATCAATCCCTCAGTACGTGCTTCCAGAGCTACCACATCATCCAAAACTCCTAGTCTGTGGCAACCCTTTGGCTCGGTTAATCGTATACTTGGTGGTGGGTACACGATATCTCTTGAGCGAGGCTTGAAAGAGTCTCGCGATAAGCCAGTGCACCGTAAGCGTCAACCTCTCAGCAAGCAGCCTGGAAGGAGGTACTGAAGATGAGTGAATGTATTTTAGGGAGACACACCGCGGAACTGGATGAGCAGGGCACGCTCACCCTCTATGGGCCCGGATTACGTGTGGCGTTACCGTATGATGAAGCCTATGCCTTACTGACGTGGCTCTATGAAAATCATCGAGATACCTTATATTGGTTAACTCACGAGGATGAAAGATCAGAGCAGCCTCTTACGAACACCAATACTGGAGGTGCCATTGCTGTGCCAGAAGAAGGACAAGGTGATGACTATGCATTTTAGCTCAACTGCGTCTCCTATCAGCCAGCCTTTATCCAGCAAACTTTGGACTTACTAGTCCCTTCGTATCTGTTTTTACCCGGAAGAGGTCGCCGGCGTAAGGTTGGTTTTTCTTCTGTTCAACAGTCAATTCATTCCAGGCAGAGGTAATATAAAGTTCATCTAAGTTCGCGCCGCCAAACGCACAACTGGTAGGACATTGTACTGGCAATTGGATCTCTCGCTCTACTTTTCCCGTAGGATCATAGCGTGTAATCTTCCAACCGCCCCAGCGAGCACTCCAGATACAGCCCTCACTATCCACTGTGAGGCCATCAGGAACACCGATTTCATCGGGGGTGGAAATGAAGGGTCGGCGATTTTCGATCGCACCTGTTGCAGGATCAAAGTCATAGGCATAGATCACATGGCGAGTTGAGTCGGTGAAATACATAATCTTGGTATCCGGACTCCAATCGATACCGTTAGCAATAAAAATTCCCGTTTCCATAATGGAAACGGAACCATCGGGATCGAGGCGGTAAAGACTGCCCTCGGGAGCACTACATATCTCCGAAAGTCCGCACATCGTGCCAGCCCAGAAACGGCCCTGGCTGTCGACTGCCCCATCATTAAAGCGTGTATGCGGTTTATCCGCCTCCGGGTTTGCTAGAAATTGAAGTGCTTGCGTTTTTGGATCCCAAAAAGCGAATCCATTTTTTGTTGCCATGACCAGACCACCCGCGGCCCGTAAAGCTAAAACACCTATCGGTACACCAACATCAAAGGATTCGTACTTGCTTGTTGTCGGAAAATACCTGAAAAAGCTGTTATTTTCAATATCAACCCAGTATAATGCCTGCTCCTCTGCACTCCAAACAGGACCTTCCCCCAGTTTATTTTGCACGGTCAGAACATGTTCCACTTGATTCATACGCTTACCTCATCTTCCAGAAGTCTATCGATCCGTTCGAGTATCAGCGTTGGTTGGAGTCCCGAAGCCAGCAGCGTCTCGTGGGTTGCATCACCAGTCAACACTAAACAGGTCGCCATGCCCGCAGCGATGCCCATGCGGATATCTGTCTCCAGGCGGTCTCCTACCATAATACACTGTTCGGGCGGCAATTGCAGCATATCTGTAATCACCTTGATCATGATCGGTGATGGCTTGCCAGTGATAGCTTCGCACTTGACACCAGTGCAAGCTTCAATCGCTGCGATCACTGCCGCACAATCAGGCTCGCCGCCGCCACCTGGCACCGGGCAGTAGCGGTCGGGGTTGGTAGCGACGAGACGTGCGCCAGCGCGGATGGCGTCAAAAGCGATCTGGAGCTTTTGATAGACGAATGTGCGATCAAACGATGCCACGACAATATCGATCTCGCCGGCTGTCTCGCTGAACTGAAAGCCTGCCGCACGCAGGTCCTGCTTGAGTGGCTCCTCGCCAACCACAAAGAGCCGTGCCTGCGGCATTTCGTTCAGCAACCACTGGACCATCACAAATGACGAGTTTATGATATCGTCCATGGATGTCGGGATGCCCAGCTGCGTCAGCTTCGTCATATACTCTGATCTTGTCTTAGTAGGATTGTTTGAGAGAAAGATTGTCCGCCGACCAGCTTTGCGCAACGCCGTTATTGTCTCAGCCGCACCAGGCAGAAGGGTGTCGCCTAAATAAATCGTCCCATCCAAATCGAAGAGATAGGCACTGTACATTGTTCACCTGCTTATGCGTGAGTAATAGCTGCCCAATAGCCACCTGGCGCGAAGAGCTCATCGACACACGCGTCAAGGATGCCAACTTCGTTCACCAGATCAAGCACTGTGTAGCGGGAGCGGATGGTACGTGCCAGCGTGTAGCTCTCCCGCAACTGTGCCACGCTGACGCCAATCTCTGCCGGTTCAGTTGGGCAACCTGCAGCCCGCAGCAGATCGCGGATGTGCACTGCCGTCATCAGTTGGCGCTCCAGATGCTCACGGATTATCGGCCAGCGTTCCTGGATAAGCATCAATCTCTGCCGTAGTTGGTCAGGGGTAATGTACTTGGCAAGGCTCTCCTCGACCGCATTTTCGGCCAACATCGGAATACTATGTCCCTGCTGCACTGAGCGCCTGACTTCTTCACGCGACGGCCAGGCGCGGCATAGCGCGTCAATATCCAGCCTGGTCAGGTCGCGGGCGAGCACCCGCTCATAGAGTGCCGCCGAGGCTTCAGTGCCGACGCCGACCTTGAAGCCATGCGGTACTGGCTCGTGACCGTGGGCCAGTGCCTGCATCTCCCACAGATGGCTGAAGCGATGCTCACTGCCGGAGGCCGGTCGCGACGAGGTACTGATCTGCATCGCGATACCGGACATAATTAACCCTTCGAACAGGTTCTCTATAGCCTGCCTGTTGCCCGTGTGCAGCGCCTGCGGCTTGCCAGTCCAATCGCGCAGCGAGTCTTGCACCAGCGACCAGGCGCTCTTCTCAATCAACTCGATCTCCAGCGCGTCGGCGAGTATCCAATCGGCACCTGCAGTCACCTTTCCTAACAGGTCGCCATAGCCGGTTGAATTCATCTGTGCTGGTGCAGTCACCAGTATGTCTAGATCAGCCACGACAGCGCGTGGCGCGGGGCACGACATCGTTTGCTTAAAACCGTCTCTGGTAATTGCTGCGCCGAACGCCGTGTAACCATCCATCGAGGCAGCGGTACCGACACACATATATTGCCGCCCGGCGCGGTGTGCTGCGAGTTTGGTGATGTCATTGAGTGTGCCAGATCCGACGACGATGGGCACCGCGCTCGTTGTGCGCAGCTTCTCCTCCAATGCCAGTACGTTCTCGAAACTAGCATACAAAGGAGGTGTGCCAGGGAACACAATAGGCTCTTCGACCGTCCACCCGGCGGAGCGCAAGCGTTCCCATAGAGCTTTACCGGCAACTGCAAATGTGTTGTCATCAGCCACGACAACTGCTGGCTGCTGACCGAACGCTTGCTCAAGCACGTTACCAACGTCGTTGAGTATTCCAGTGCCGATAAGTAGATGGCGTGTGTCGTTGGCCTCGCGCAATGCCGCATCGATTCGGTTGTAATCCACAAAATACCTCCTCTGTCCGCTACCTCAACCCTTGAGCCAGGAGATAGTACATCTCGTTCCAGCGAAGCTCTTTCTTGAAGGCTGAGAGTGTCGTGTCCTGGTTGATGAGCAAAAACTCCATGCCTGTAATCTCGGCGAAGTCTTCCAGATGTTCGGCTGTCAACGCCTGGCTGAAACCAGTATGATGCGCCCCTCCTGCCAGGATCCAGGCGGTAGCGGACGTCTTCAGGTCGGGTTGCGGCCTCCACACAGCCCTGGCGACCGGAAGCCTGGGCAAGGGCTCATGCGTAGGTACCACCTCTACCGCATTGACGAGCATGCGGAAGCGATTACCCATATCCATTACCGCAGCATTGACGGCCGGCCCAGGCCTGGCATCAAACACCAGCCGCACTGGATCCGCCTTGCCTCCAATGGAGAGCGGGTGAATTTCGAGCGATGGCTTCTGCTCGGTGATGGTGGGACACACCTCCAGCATGTGGGCTCCAAGCCCCATCATGTCGTTCTGACTCAGATGATAGGTGTAGTCTTCCATGAAGGACATCCCACCATCCAGATCGGCTCCCATCACCTTCATCGCGCGCACCAGTGCAGCAGTCTTCCAGTCTCCCTCTCCGCCAAAGCCATAGTTATCCGCCATCAATCGCTGGACCGAGAGACCAGGGAGTTGTGCGAGGCCGTGCAGATCCTCGAAGTTGGTGGTGAAGCCTTTGAAATTGCCCTCTTCGAGAAAATGCCTCAACCCGGCCTCAATGCGGGCGCCATCACGCAGGGACTGGTACTGACTGCCATCGCGGAGCAGAGATGGCGCCACGTCATATAGTTCGTTGTATTCCTTCACCAGCTGATCTATCTCGCTATCCGGCACCTGGTTCACGTATTGGACGAGATCGCCTACGCCGTAGCCGGAGACATCATATCCCAACCGGATCTGGGCTTCCACCTTATCCCCTTCAGTGACAGCCACTTCGCGCATATTGTCGCCGAAGCGGGCGATCTTCGCCCCTTGAGCGTCGTACCAGGCACAGGCAGCGCGCGTCCACGTTCCCAGGCTTGCCTGGACATCTTCATCTTGCCAATGCCCTACGATAACCTTTCGGTTCAGGCGCATCCGGCTGCCGATGAACCCGAATTCGCGGTCTCCGTGGGCGGACTGGTTCAGATTCATGAAGTCCATGTCGATTTCCGACCACGGTATATCGCGATTGTATTGCGTGTGCAGGTGCGCGAACGGCTTCTGCAGAGCAGTTAATCCGCCGATCCACATTTTGGCCGGGGAGAAAGTATGCATCCAGGTGACCAGGCCAACGCAGTTTCTGGCAGAGTTGGCTTCCAGGCACAACTCGCGAATCGCTTCAGGAGTTGTCAGGACCGGCTTAAAGACGACGTTGACCGGGATTTTATCTGAGTGGGAAAGCGCCTGCGCGATCTCTTTGGAATGTTCGGCTACTTTCTCAATAGTCTCGGGGCCGTACAGATGTTGACTTCCGGTGACGAACCAGACGTCGAACTGTTTGAGGTCGATCATCATAGATTTCTCTTTCTCACGTTGGTGTTGTAGCGATCAGCTAACTCTGGCCGTATACATGCATGTAGCGGTGGTGCAGCTTGGCCACGTCTTCCGGGGCGATTTCGTCAGGCTGGCCAAGTTGCAGAGCAAGCCACACCGCACGTGCCACGTCTTCCACCATCACCGCCGCCTTGACCGCCGCCCGGGCTGTGGGGCCGACGGTGAAGACGCCGTGATTCTTCAAGAGTACCGCCTGAGATGTGCCGATGTGCTCGACCACCTGCCTGCCGATTTCCTCACCGCCGATCAAGGCGAAACCCGCACAGGGAATCGGACCGCCAAATTCGTCAGCAATAGCCGTGAGGTAGACGGGTATCGAGCGGCCGAGGGCGGCAAAGGCGGTAGCGTAAGAGGAGTGGGTGTGGACCACGCCATTGACATCGGGACGATGCCGGTAGACGTAGAGGTGGCTGGCTGTGTCTGAAGAGGGCTTGAGTTCTCCCTCAACGATATCGCCTTCCAGGTTCACCACTACGTGATCCTCTGGTCGCAGCTCGTCGTAGAGCACGCCGCTGGGCTTGATCACCACCAACCCACTCTCTGGATCCCTGGCACTGACATTGCCACCCGTCCAGACCACCAGACCGTTCTTAGGCAATTCCAGGTGCAGTTTCCAGACCTGTTCTTTGAGCTGGTCGAGCATGTCGTTTCTCCTCAATGTGGATCCGCCAGGATCTCTTCTCTAATACGCTTAAGGCGCTTCATCACGTCATTAGCACCGCGCCCGAAGTAGTCGTACAAGGTGACGTACTCTCGATACAACCGGTCGTATGCTTCCTGGTTTTGGGGAATCGGGTTGAACGCCTCCTCGCGCAGGTGGGCCATGTGCCTGGAGGCTTCGAAGATGGACTCGTAGCCTCCGGCCTCCTTGCCAGCCGCCACGGTGGCGTGCATGGCCGAGCCAACTGCGCCCCCCTGGCTTGTCCCCGTCTGACGGATAGGCCGGCCGGTGACGTCGGCGTAAATCTGCATCAGCAACTTGTTGCGCTCCGGCAGCCCGCCCGCGGCCACGATCTCCTTGACCGGTATGCCGTTGGCCTCGAAGTCATCGATGATGATGCGCGTCCCATAGGCGGTGGACTCGATCAAGGCTCGATAGATTTCCTCCGGCCTGGTTGCCAGCGTCAGGCCCAACAGCAAGCCGGTCAGGTCGATATCCACCAGGATAGAGCGGTTGCCATTCCACCAGTCGAGAGCCAGCAGACCGCTCTCACCCGGCTTTAAGAGTGCCGCCTTTTCCTCCAGGAACTGGTGGATGTTCAGGCCGCGGGCTTCGGCCTGAAGTATATAGGTGGCAGGCACACACTGCTCCACAAACCACGCGAAGCTGTCGCCCACGCACGATTGTCCGGCTTCATACCCCGAGAAGCCGGGAATGATGCCGTCCTGGACCACGCCGCAGATGCCCGGGACCTCGCGCTCCTCCTTGCCCAGCGCCATGTGGCAGTTGGAGGTACCCATGATAATCACCATCCGCCCCGGTTCGAGGACTGTGGCTGCTGGAACGGTGACGTGGGCATCCACATTGGCCACAGCCACGGGTGTGCCCTGGTTCAACCCTGTCCAGCGCGCTGCCTCCTCGGTTAGACCACCAGCCTTCGATCCCAGCGGGTAGAGCGTGCGAGACATCTTCTCGTCGACGATGCGCTCCATGCGCGGATCTAGCGCTTTGAAAAACTCGTTGGGGGGGAAGCCGTCGTGCTTCGACCAGATGGCCTTGTAGCCCGCCGTGCACTCGTTGCGCTTCTCCACGCCTGTGAACTGCCACACGACCCAGTCTGCCGCCTCGATCAGCCGATCTGCGGCGGCATAGACCGCTGGTGCCTCGTTGAGGATCTGCCACACCTTTGGAAAGAACCATTCAGAACTGATCTTGCCGCCGTAGCGGTCCAGGAAGGTGTATCCCAGCTCGCGGGCGATCTGATTCAGCTTGTTGGCTTCAGGCTGCGCGGCGTGGTGCTTCCACAATTTGACCCAGGCGTGCGGTTTGTTCCGCCATTCGGGCAAAAAACAGAGCGGCGTGCCGTCCGCCAACGTTGGGAGCATGGTACAAGCTGTGAAGTCAATGCCGATGCCAATCACGTCATCCGGCTTCACGCCGCTGTCGGCCAGTACCGCCGGAATCGTCGTCTTGAACACTTCCAGATAATCATTGGGGTCTTGCAGCGCCCAATCAGGCTCCAGGGCAATCGTGGTGCCGGGCAGGGTCTTGTCGATGACGCCATTCGCGTACAGATGCACGCTGCTGGCCAGCTCGCGTCCTGTGGTGACATCCACCAGCACCGCGCGACCTGACTCCGTGCCGAAATCGATGCCGACTGCATATTTCGAGGTTGCCCGAGGCGACGTGTTCATGAACGCCTTCCTCCTTTCACTAGCCACAAGCGAGGCCTGACCGAGACGTGGCATAGTGCATTTCAAGTCCCTCCTTCATATCTCCATAATCAGGGAGAGAATTCTAAGGGATCGTCAGAAGATACGTGTATCAGGAATAGACAAGGAAAAAAAGCTAGGACAACGTTCTGGCCTTCCACTTAAGGACGATCTTAAAAGTACATATAGTAGGGCCTGTAAGGAAAGATGGATTAGCGGATAAGCATAATATTAACAGTACTATTTACAACGTTGTAAGGAGTATAGCATTGAAATCTCGCATTTGTCAATATAATAGTTGTGCTTATAGTGGATTTCTAAGTAAATTCTAAGAAATTTAATTTATCTCCTCTTCAATTCCAGTCAAACCTCCAGTGCTCTCGCGAACAATGAGGCGGAATGGCACCTCAACCCGGTCGGGTTGGCTAGTACGCGTACCATCAATGCGCCCAAGGAGGAATGATACAGCCAATTCGCCGATCTTCTCCTTGTCTGGCGCGATGGTGGTCAACGAGGGAATCGCAAAGCAAGCCTCTTCAATATCGTCAAAACCAATCACTGCCACGTCATCAGGAATACGGCGTCCGGCCTCGTGAAGTGCGCGCATCGCACCGAGCGCTAAGAGATCGTTGAAACAGAAGACAGCATCGGGAGGGTGATCCAGGGCTAACAACTGCTGCATCGCTCTTGCCCCATTAAGTCGACTGTAGGATTCAACCTGAATGATGAACTGTGCATCCAGGGGCAGACCAGCCTCGGCTAATGCCTGAGTATAGCCGCGCAGACGACGGAGGCTACCTGCCCCACTCGCTATCGATAGAGCCTCCAGGGTGCCAATAGCGGCGATGCGACGCCGTCCCAAATGCAGGAGATGGTTCGTAGCAAGACGTGCGGCTGCCACATTGCTGTTGGCCAGGTGATCGTAAGGAACATCGGTATCCAGGAGGTGGTCACCCAGGAGTACAAGAGGGGTCTTCGCCTGTCGAGATTGAAGGTCTTCGGGTTCTAGAGCAAATGGAATTAAGATGACCCCGTCGATAAGGTGCGGACGCAGTCCATCTAAGACAAGCGACTCGTGGGCACGTTCGCCACCAGTGCAGTCGATCAATACAGTATATGATCGAGAGGATGCAGCGGCAATTATTGCATTGCCAATATCAGAGAAGTAGGGATTGCTCAGATCGGGGATGGCAAGAGCAAGCACACCCACATGCCCGTTGCGCAGGTAGCGCGCTGGCAGATTTGGTTGATAATTCAATTCCTCCAAAGCCGTGTGTACTCGTTTACGCACTTCTTCCGTCACATGAACATAGTCATGAACGACATTGGAGACCGTCTTGATTGAGACACCAGCCCTCTGAGCTACATCTTTCAGTGTTGCAGTCACGTGTGTTTCTGTCCTTCTTCGGGGGTCGCAAGTAATTCAAACCTGGAGCGATCCTGGCACTTTTCGCCGGAAAATCACTTAAACTTTTGATAAAGAGAATACTACTTTGAAAAGTTATTTGTCAATGCGCTCTTTCCTCAAGGAGATTACGTACTCACAGACTGGCCTTCTCACATCGTGATTCCAAAAAGTGTAGAGATAAAGTCGAATGATTTTCTTAGAATTTGCTTAGAAATCCACTATAAACACAACTATTACATTGACAGATGCGAAATATCTATGCTACAATATTACAACGTTGTAAATAGTACTGTAATATTGTGCTTATGAGCTAATCCATCTTTCCTTACAGGCTCTACTATATATACTCTTGAGATTGCTCTTAATAGTGTATTCATCAGTTTCAAGGCACGTTAGTACGTAGTGTGATCCATGGTTTGTGACGACGTCACCCCAAACCAAAGGATGACGAGGCGCATTCCAATCGGCCATTGCCTGAGCCACGGCTTGAGGAACCTCTTCCCAGGTCTCAAATCGTCGTCTATTGAGTAGAGTGCGGATTTATCCAGCATGTAGAGGTACTTACTATTGGCTAAGATCAAGATTGACCCTGAGCGCAGGATAGGTAGCGTTGATCATCGGATCTTCGGCGGGTTCATCGAGCACCTCGGGCGCTGCATCTATGGCGGCGTGTTCGAGGAGGGCTCAAGCCTGAGCGATTCGCATGGGTTCCGAAGCGATGTCTTGGATGCAGCGCGGGCGTTGCGGATACCGGTATTACGCTGGCCAGGTGGTAATTTTGTGAGTGGCTATCACTGGACGGATGGCGTGGGGCCTGTGGAACAGCGTCCCCGTCGCATGGATCTGGCCTGGCACACGGAGGAGTCCAACCGATTCGGAACCGACGAATTCATCGAGTACTGCAGGTCCCTCGGCACAGAGCCGTACATCTGCGTCAATATGGGAACCGGCACAATGGATGAGGCCCAGGCGTGGGTTGAGTACTGCAACGGCACAGGGGATACCTATTGGGCAAACCTGCGCCGCCGCTATGGTCACGAGGAGCCCTACAAGGTGAAATACTGGGGGCTCGGCAACGAGATGTACGGGAGGTGGCAGATCGGGGCCCTGAGCGCAGAGGATTACGCCAAAAAGGCGATCGAGTTCGCCAAGGTAATGAAATGGACGGATCCGAGCATCCAGCTGGTAGGCTGTGGCGAGAACGGCTGGAGCGAGTGGGACCGGGTAGTTCTCGAGGAACTGGCCCCGTTTGTCGACTACCACAGTCTCCACATCTACACTGGAAGCAACGATTACTACAGAAACGTCTTCATGCCGCATCAAGCCGAGCGTGCACTGAACATTTGCCAGGCGATGATCGACAGCGTGCGATACCGGAAGGGTATTGATCACCCAATACACGTGGCCTACGATGAGTGGAATGTCTGGTTCCGGGAGCGGGGTACTGAGTCAGGTCTGGAGGAGCGTTATACGCTGGCAGACGCGCTGGCGATCGCCACATTTCTCAACATCTTCATCCGCCACGGCCAGACGGTGCGGATAGCCAACCTGGCCCAGCTGGTGAACGTCATCGCCCCCATCTTTACGAACCGTGAAGGTTTGTTCCTGCAAAGCATTTACCACCCTTTGAGGCTGTATGCAGAACATGTACAGGAGATCGTGCTGGATATCTCCGTCAGCTCGGACACCTATGATTTGCGAGAGGATAAGGTCGCTTCATGGCCCCATAGCGTGACGGATCTGGAGCTGTCCAGGCCCTATCGCGTGGCAGACCTGGGTCCGTTCAAGCTGCTTGACGTGACGGCGACCTGCGATACGAATGGACACGAACTCATGGTAGCGGTGGTTAACCGCGATCCCGAACGCGATCTCGCGACCACGATTGAACTGGTAGATGCGGTCGCCACGAGCGGTATCGTAGCCTACGAGGTGAACGGTGGCGATCCGAGCGTGGTCAACTCATTCGAGCACCCCCAGTCAGTAGATGTGCGGGAGTCGCGCATGGATGTAGATAGAGAGCGTTTAGACTGTTTCGAGTACACGTTCCCGGCTCACTCGGTCACAATATTGCGGATGCAAGTTGGATGATTGGGGACAGCGCACCAGGTGGGTTTCAGAACGCAGGAGGCAAGAAATGGATTGCGAGGACATTCTGTGTAGAACATCACTTGAGCAACGTATCAGTAGGCGTAAGTTTTTGTGCAATACTGCACTCATCGCTGCTGGCGGTCTGGCCACTGCGTCGTGTGCGGCGTATCCCCCATCGGGAGCCACCAGTACCGTACCCATCACGTACTGGAACCTCTTCGGTGGAGGCGATGGCGCACGAATGATACAGATGCAAAATGACTTCGTACGCAGCCACCCCGACATTGATCTTAAGGCCGTCACGTTGGCCTGGGGAGAACCGTATTACACCAAGTTGGCGATGTCCGCTTCTGGTGGGCGGCCTCCCGACGTCGGAATCTCACATATCACACGCATGCCCGCATTTGCTGCAATGGGTTTCCTCGAGCCTTTTGACCTGGACCAGCTGGCGAGGGTTGGCATCAGTCCAGACAAGTTTCTGCCTGAAGTCTGGCAGCGGGCGCAGTACCAGGGTAAGGTCTATGCCATTCCACTAGATACCCACCCGTTTGTTATGTACTACAACATTGATCTCTGCAAAAAAGCGGGGCTGCTTGGGCCGGATGGAAATCTGAAGCCGATCCAGGGCACGACGGGGCTCATCGACGCGCTCAAGCAGGTGAAGCAGGCCACGGGAAACTGGGGCCTAACGTTTATTGGCGCGTGGCGTCTCTTCAATGCCCTTTACGCTCAGCTTGATGGGAAGATCCTGTCTCCAGATGCGAAAGAAATAGTGCTGGACAATTCCAAGGCGGAACAGGCTCTGTCATTTATGGCCGACCTGACACTGAAGAGCAAGGTTGCCTTCCCCACCACCGACTATGGATCTACTGTTGCTCTTTTCGGCAGCGGGAAGGCGGGGTTCTACTGGAATGGAGAGTGGGAAGTAACAACCTTCCAAGCGATCCCGAACTTCCACTTCAGCATGGTGCCTTTCCCCAATATATTTGGCGGTACCCAGACGCATGGCGACTCCCACTCCTTCATCCTTCCGCGCCAAGCTTATCCTGACCCTGCCCGTAGGGACGCGACGCTTACCTTCATGAGTTTCATGCTCAAGGACGGCTTCACCTGGGCGCAGGGTGGACATATCCCCGCCTACCTCCCCATCGCCACCAGCCAGGCCTACAAGAATCTGAAGCCGCAGTCCAACTATGCAGGGGTGGCAAAAGACGTCATGGTTGACCCACCAGCCTGGTTCAGTGGTTCCGGATCCGATTACGAGACGCTGGCCGATGGAGTCTTCGGGGCAGTGGTGCTTGGGCAACTGACTCCGGCGAAGGGTGTTCAGCAGTTCAAGGCGGGCCTACAAAGAATGCTCAACACACCATCGCCAGTAGCAGCGACGTGAGGGCTGTATTGGAGACAGAGTGACATAGTTATCAATGAGAGGAGCTGATATGTCTCTACAACAACAGGTGGCACGGCCAGGTGTGCAGGTCCAGCGCGTGCCTCGCACAAAGGGAACTCCCCGCTGGCGAAACGAATTAGTGGGTCTCGGCTTCGTGCTGCCATTTTTGATCGTGTACGTGCTTTTCCTGCTGTGGCCGGTTATTCTTGGGCTGCGCATGAGCTTCTACAACTGGAACCTTGCTGGTGGTGGTACAACAGATTTTCTCGGCCTGGGCAACTACCGGGAACTCTTCGCCGATCCAAACTTCTGGAGTGCGCTGTGGCACACTATCCTCTTCACTGTACTAAGCACGCCCATTCTCGTCGTCCTTGCCCTTGTACTCGCATTACTGGTCAACCGTGCCATTCCCGCAAAATGGCTGTTCCGTCTCTCCTTTTTCGCTCCTTTTGTCCTACCTGTAACCGTCGTAGTGATTATCTGGCAATGGCTGTTTACTCCCGGGTTCGGCCTGATCAACAGCACACTCACTGCCATTGGCTTGCCGTCGGTCAACTGGCTGACCGACCCTCATGTTGCAATGATCTCTGTAGTGGTCGTCACAGTATGGTGGACGGTTGGGGGCAACTTTTTGCTCTACCTGGCCGGGCTGCAACAAATCCCCCACGACCTGTATGAGGCATCCGCGATTGATGGCGCAGGAGGATGGGCACAGGTTCGCCGGATCACGATCCCAATGCTGGGCAGGATTACCACGCTGATCGTCATCCTCCAGGTGATCGCATCATTGCAGGTATTTTCCCAGATCTACCTGCTGACCAGTGGGGGCCCCGACTTCGTAACACGTCCGGTGATCCAGTACATCTATGAGACGGGCTTCTCATCCTTCCGTGTGGGCTATGCATCGGCCGCCTCATACGTCTTATTCGTCCTGATATTAGTGGTGACCGCGGGGCAGTTTGTGCTGCTCCAGCGTTCGCAGAGGAGAGGTGCCTAATGGCGACACAGAGTATAGAACGCGTTATGCATGCACGTGAGACAACAAACACGGCACAAATGAAGCGGAAGTTCACCAACTCCGGAGTCTTTGCGATTCTGCTGGTGCTGACAATTCTCTGGTTGATCCCGCTGGCATGGTCTCTAGATACAGCGCTCAAGCCCGAGAGCGAAACCACTATCATTCCGTTGACCTGGATTTCCTCCCACTTTACCTTGCAGGCGTTTGCAAGTACGCTCAGTTCTAGTGAGCTGCCGCGATGGTACTTCAACAGTATCTTGACATCGGTGGTTGTCTCTCTCGCTACCGTCATGTTGGCAAGCATGGCGGCGTATGCGTTCTCGCGCATTCCCTTCCGTGGTCGTGGAGTGCTGTTCTGGATCATCCTGGCAGGGATCATGATTCCAGGGCAAGTACTCATCGTCCCGTTGTTCGCGCTGATGCAGTCGTTCGGGTTGGTGGATACGTACCTGGGCATTATCCTGCCGCAGATCGCTTCCCCTTTTGCCGTGTTCATCTTCAAGCAGTTCTTTGACGGCATTCCCCGTGACTATGAGGAAGCCGCCCTGATGGACGGGGCCCACCGCTTGCGCGTCTACTGGCAAATCTTGATGCCACTGGCGAGACCAGCGATTGCTACCGTGGCGATCTTGACCTTTGTGGCGTCTTGGAACAACTTCATCTGGCCGTTTATTGTGATCACCGACACCAAGATGATGACTATTCCGGTGGGCCTGGCAACAGTGCAGACATCCTACGGCATTCGCTACGCCCAAATCATGGCTTCCGCTCTACTCGGGGGGCTACCTGCGGTGATCATATTCCTCTTCTTCCAGCGACAGATCGTGGAGGGTTTAGCAGGCGGTCTGAAAGAATAAGACCGGGTCTGTGATGATGCAATACGCTCTTCGCCCAGATGACGAGTGTCATCTGGGCGTGCGGTAGGTAGGTTTCTTAGGGAAAAGGTTTTACTTATGTTATTTCCTTCATCGGGGCAAGGGTCTTTTTTGCCTACATCAACGAAGCAGCTTGGTGCGACATGGACGCCGGTCTCCTGGAAAGCGGTTACCATCGACGATCCGTTTTGGACGCCGCATATCCGAGTAAACCGCGAACACACGCTGCCATCTATATACCGGTTCTGCCAGGAGACTGGACGTATCGGAGCCTTGCGGCTGGATTGGAAACCGGGAATGGAGCCGGTTCCACACATCTTCTGGGACTCGGATGTCGCCAAGTGGCTTGAAGCCGCGAGCTACAGTCTTGCCACTCATCCCGACCCGGCACTGGAGGCACAAGTTGACGAAGTTATTCGTCTTATTGTCGCCGCCCAGCAGCCCGATGGCTATCTCAATACCTATTTCACCGTTGTCGAGCCGGAGAAGCGCTGGACGAACCTGCGTGACTGGCATGAGTTGTATTGTGCCGGTCACCTCATCGAAGCTGCGGTGGCGCATTTCCAGGCCACTGGCAAGCGCGTGCTGCTGGATGCGCTGTGTCGTTATGCGGACTACATCGATACCGTCTTCGGCATCGCGCCGGGCAAGAAACGCGGTTACCCCGGGCATGAAGAAATCGAACTCGCGCTGGTGAAACTGTATAGGGTGACGGGTGAGAAGCGGTACCTGCATCTGAGCCAGTATTTTATAGATGAGCGCGGGCGCCAGCCCCATTATTTCGACAGAGAGGCACGCCTGCGCGGCGAGGATCCCGCAGCATTCCAACACAAGATTTACGAATACAATCAGTCGCATCTTCCTGTACGCGAACAACGTGAAGTCGTCGGACACGCTGTCAGGGCAATGTACCTCTACAGCGCCATGGCAGACCTCGCACGCGAGCTACACGATCAAAGCTTGTTTGACGCAGACCAGCGCCTCTGGAACCACCTCTGCACAACCCGCCTGTATATTACTGGCGGCCTTGGCCCCTCACGACACAATGAAGGCTTCACGGCTGACTATGATCTGCCCAACGAGACCGCCTACGCAGAGACGTGTGCGGCCATCGGCCTTGTCTTCTGGAACCACCGCATGTTGCAACTTGACTGTGAGGCGCGCTACGCAGACGTGTTGGAGCGCGCGCTCTACAATTGTGTCCTGAGTGGCGTATCACTTGATGGGCAGAAGTTCTTTTACGAGAACCCACTGGCTAGCCTGGGCACGCATCACCGGCAGGAATGGTTTTGGGTCGCTTGTTGCCCACCCAACATTGCTCGCCTCCTCGCGTCGCTTGGGCAGTACATCTATGCCGTGAATGATAAGGATCTCGTTGTGCATCTCTACATACAGAGCACAGCCCAGATGACCGTAGGTGGGCGCGAAGTGACCGTGCGCCAGGAGACGACCTATCCGTGGAATGGCACGATTAACCTACGACTCGGCATGGATGAGCCCTCGATGTTCGGACTGAGACTCCGTATTCCGGGCTGGTGTCAGAATGCCCAACTCAAAGTGAACGGAGATGTCTTTGATATAGCAAGTCACCTGGAACAGGGCTATGTGCGAGTGGAACGTGTATGGCAGGCCGACGACAGGGTAGAGCTCGAACTGGCGATGCCGGTCGAGCGAATGTACGCGCACCCCAACGTGCGCCAGGATGCAGGCTGCGTCGTCCTCCAACGCGGTCCCCTCGTCTACTGCCTGGAAGGGGCCGATAATAAAGTGCCACTGCATCACATCGTCGTGCCGAGGACAGCCGAGATGGCAAGCCATTTTGGACCTGACGTGCTTGGCGGCGTGACCGTCGTCAGTGGCAACGCGCTCCTCGAGGAGGACACCGATTGGACGGGAACGCTCTACCGGTCGTGGCCCGCCTCGTTGCAGTCAGGCGCAATCACCGCAATCCCGTATTATGCATGGGATAATCGCCAACCGGGCGAGATGCGCGTCTGGTTACGGGAAGGCGGAAGTTGATACTGTACGGGCGCTCACTGTGACCTGATCTACCCACGCAGTGGGACAGATCGCCTATGCAGCAGTTGGATTACCACTCGGCGACAGACCCATCATCCGTGCGCCGGACAGGACTGCGCCAGGCATGGCCTTGGGCCGCGGCACGCCGCACCGCATCCTCGTTGATAGTAAGGCCAAGTCCTGGTCCACGTGGCACCGCAACGTAGCCATCCTGGTACGCGAACACTGACGGATCCGCCAGGTAGTCCAGCAGATCACCCTGCACATTGTAGTGAATGTTCAGGCTCTGTTCTTGTATGAGCGCATTGTGCGTACATGCGTCGATCTGGAGGCACGATGCCAGCGCAATAGGGCCAAGCGGACAATGGGGCGCAACCGCAACATCGTATGCCTCAGCCATCGTCGCAATCTTTCTCACTTCGGAAATACCCCCTGCATGTGAAACATCCGGCTGGATGATGTCCACGTAACCATCGTGCAACAGTTGTTTGAAATCCCAGCGAGAGTAGAGCCGCTCACCGGTTGCAATGGGAATCGTTGTGTGTTGTGCGATCTCGCGCAAGGCCTCATTATGCTCAGGCAGCACTGGTTCCTCCAGGAAGAACGGGTGAAGCGCCTCCAGTTCTTTTGCAAGCACCTTTGCCATACCTTTGTGTATGCGTCCATGGAAGTCAATGGCGATATCAAAGGACTTCCCGGTCGCCTCTCGTACTGCGCCAACGCGCGCCAATACGTCATCCACCTTAGCAAACGAATCGATGTAATGCATCTGGCTCGAAGCATTCATCTTGATCGCTGTAAATCCTTCCGCCATTCGCCTGCGCGCAGCCGGAGCAACCTCGGATGGGCTGTCACCACCTATCCAGGCATAGACACGTATCTTGTCACGCACGCGCCCACCAAGAAACTCATGGATCGGCACGCCGTAGTGCTTTCCCTTCACGTCCCACAAGGCCTGGTCGATACCGGCCATTGCACTCATCAGCACAGAACCTCCACGGTAGAAGCGGCCACGGTACAACACTTGCCATATTTCCTCGATCCGGGTGGGATCCTGTCCAACGAGGTACTCGCTTGCTGCTCGCACCGCGGCAGCGACCGCCTCAGCGTGGCCTTCAAGGATCGGTTCTCCCCATCCGCTGATACCGCTATCGGTCGAAAGCTTGAGAAAGAGCCAGCGCGGCGGTACTTGAAACAATTCCAGTGCAGTAATTTGCATAAGTACTCCCTCTAGCCTGATTTATATGAAGATTGACAACATTGTGGACAATGCACGCAGCGAGAACGATACGCCTGGCATCCTCATACTGCATACATAAAGCAATGTCGTGTTTGACAATAGCAGGAGCCCATAGTATCCTTGAAGTATAAGTTGTACCCTATTGCCTGTCAAGGCAACAAATAACCTCTCTTAACATCTGCCCTTGCTAAAAACAGAAGAGAGCGTATCTCAACAAAGTTTTCAAGCCAACAATGAACGTAACTGCGAAAGGAACATGGTATGCGTGAGTCAAGAGTTGGTGTTGGTGTGATCGGCCTCGGCGGTATCAGTAGCCACGTGCATCTGCCAGGGTTACGACTCTGCCCACAGGCGGAGATTGCAGCGCTCTGTGACATCAATCCCGATCTCCTGCAACAGTGTGCGCAGGAATACGGTGTGGCGCACACCTTTACGGAATACGGCGACCTGCTGCGGCATCCAGGCGTCGATGCCGTTGTCATTGCTACTCCCACAAACATGCATGCCCCTGTCACACTTGCTGCCATCGCCGCTGGAAAACATGTACTCACCGAGAAGCAGCCCGGTATGAACTACGCCGAGACGGTACAGATGTACGAGGCTGCCGAGCAAGCTGGCGTGCGCCATATGACGGCCTTTACCTATCGCTTCGTGCCCGCTATGCGCTATCTCAAGCACCTCTTAGGTCGGGGAACCATCGGCTTGCCGCGTCATCTGAGGATCGCCCGCCTGATGGACGTTTCTGAGACTCACCTGGGCTGGCGACAGAAGCGTGTGCTGGCTGGAGCTGGCGAGGTCGGTGATATGGGCGCTCACCGTATAGACTTCTGCCATGACTTAATTGGCCCTATTGCTCGCGTGATCGGTTTGACCCGCACTTATGTCCCACTGCGTCCCGGGCGCGATGGAATACCAGCACCGGCTGATGTGGAGGATTTCGCTGCGTTTATTGCCGAGTTTGCTGAAGGCGTCGGCGTTGAGCAGGGAACCGTCGCCTCTTTTAACTTGAGTAAGGTAGCGAAAGGGCGTGAAAGTGGTGGGCGGAGCCTTGACGAGTTTGAGGTCTATGGCACTGAAGGAACACTGATCTACCACCTGCACCGTCCACACGAAATTACCCTTGGAAGTGCGGGTGGTATCTTAGAGACTGTTCCCGTACCGCGCGATTTCCTGGCTTACCCCGGCTCGCCTCGTGATCCCCTGGTGGGCGAACCTACCACGACATTCCGTTATGACCAGGATTTTGCCTTTATCCAGGCCATCGTGGCTGGCAACAGTGATATCCCGACGTTCTATGACGGTATGCGCTGTCAGGCCGTAATCGATGCCGTCCTGCAATCCGCGCAAGAGCGACGTTGGGTTGATGTCGCAGATGTGCCACCGGTAACAGTACCGCTTGCGGCTACAGCAACTTAGTGCAAAGCCAGGACCCGCCGGGCCCTGGTACGATCCGAAAGGAGAGCAGAATTCTATGTATCTTGACGCATTCAAGCTAGATGGTCGCGTCGCATTGATCACTGGCGGGAATCGTGGATTGGGGTTTGTGATGGCCCAGGCCCTTGCTGAAGCTGGCGCCAGTGTCGCGGTTACCAGCCGCCAACATGAGAAGGCACAGAAAAGTGCTGCTGCCATCGCAGAGGCGACAGGGCGACATACCCTGGGAATTACAGTCGATGTGACCGACTCCCAACAGGTCGAAGCCATGGTCCAATCGGTCATTGGAGAATTCGGACGCATTGACATACTGGTCAACAATGCAGGAATCAACATCCGCAAGCCCATTGAGGAATTTGACGAAGCCAGTTGGGACCTGGTGCAGGATACCAATCTGAAAGCTCCTTTTCTTTGTGCTCGGGCTGTGGCTCCTTATATGAAGGGGCAGCGCTATGGCCGGGTGATCAACCTTGCTTCCATGCTGGCCTTAACGGCTTTGCCTGAGCGTAGCGCCTATTGTTCTAGTAAGGGAGGCGTCATCCAATTAACGAAAGTATTGGCGCTGGAATGGGCCCCTTACAACATTAATGTCAATGCACTGTGCCCCGGCCCATTCGCAACTGAACTGAACATTCCGGTGATGAACAACCCGCAGGCGAATCAGTTGTTTCTCAGTCACATAGCCTTAGGCCGCTGGGGTCGTCCGGAGGAACTTGGCCCAGTGGTCATCTTCCTCGCCTCGGATGCATCCAGCTTTATGACCGGTGCAGCGCTGGTCATCGACGGCGGCTGGACGGCAGAGTGAGCGACAGGGTATGGCATCCGCCCTATCCCTATATAGAACCATCGTGATGGGTGACAGGTTCCAGTAGCTTTTGAGAAAGGAAGACGATGATGCGCATTGGTCTTGCTGTCTATGGCACCGTTTTTAGTATGGGCATCCATCCAGCGTCCACACGCCCTCCGATCAGATCGAGGCAATTGATGGACCGAGCCCTTGTTGCTGGCCTGGAAGGTGTAGAGTTGCCGGCATCCCTGTTGCAGGGTGAGGACATAGAGGACGTGGCGCAGTATGCGCGTAACCACGGGTTGTTCATCACACTTGCGAGCGGAGGCTACGCTCCTGACAAGCTCATGAAGGACATTGAACTGGGTGCGCGCCTGGGTGTCGGCACGGTGCGCACGGCGGTAGGGGGCGCGAAGATTGGGGGTGACCGGCGCCCTCTGGCTGGCCGCTGGCAGTCGTTTCTCCAGGAAGTCCTGGTCGGGCTGCGGGAGGCAACGACCGTGGCAGAGCATGCCGGGGTGAACCTTGCCGTGGAGAACCACCAGGACCTGGCGTCCGAAGAATTGCTCTGGCTATGCGAGTCCATAGGCTCACCGCGCTTCGGTGTCACGTTAGACACAGGCAATCCACTGGCGACGGCGGAGGAACCCCTGGACTTTGCCAGGCGGGTTGCTCCCTATATCAAAAATGTTCATCTCAAGGATTACTGGATCTATCTGAGCGAGGAAGGATATCGTCTTGTCCGCTGTCCGCTGGGGCAGGGCGTGATCAACTTCCGCGCGTTGTTTGACATCCTGCAGGAAGATTGCCCAGACGTAACCATGTCGCTTGAACTCGGGGCATTGGAGGCTCGCCACATCCGGGTGCTGGCAGATGATTATTGGCCCGAGTATCCTCCTCGAACGGCAGCCCAGCTCGCCCGCGTGTGGCGCTTCGTTCAGGCTAATGCCAGGACGGCAGGAGGAGACTGGCGAACCCCTTTTGAACGGGAAGAGCCAGAGGAGCTGATCATCGCCTACGAGGAGCAGCAACTCGCTGCGAGCCTGGCATACCTCGGTTACATACAAGCGCTTACATGACACTTACCATGCGATCTCTAAGCACTTTCCCGATCGGGCGCTCTCGATAGCCCCGAAGGCCATCGCAAGACTCTTGATGTTGTCGCTGCAGATCGTTTCAGGCGTAGTACCTGTTTTGACGCACGAGATAAATTCCTGCATCAAGCCGAGATGACCGCCGACTTTTTCCACTGAGTTGTAGGGCGGCGGAGAGATATCTTGATATGTGGAGTGGAATCCACCCGTCTCGGAGACCACCTGTGCCATGATATTCTCGCCCCCATCCCATTTCACGCTGCCCCTTTGACCGACGATGCGCCAATCGCTCTCCCATGTTGTCGGGAGGCCTTCCGCGCACCAGCTGCCGCGGTAGGTGTAGACAAGGCCATTGTTCATCTCGAAGACTGTAACAGCCGATGCATCGTGATCGTACCACGAGCCCGTGGGATTCCATTCTTTACAGTACACGGAGACGGGATCAGCATTGGCAAGGAAACGGGCCGCGTCGAACGTGTGAATGGCCATATCCAGGAGCAGCACGTGCTGCATGTGATCACGGAAGCCACCGAAGTGCGCGCCGATATAGAAATCGCTGTTTACGGTTGTCAGCGGTCCAAGCGTTCCTGACTTCAGGAATTCTCTGAGGCGGCGAATGCCAGGCATATAGCGCCGATTCTGGATGACTGCGAAAATCTTTCCGGCTTCTTGTGCAGCCGCAACCATCTCCCTGGCGTGCTCCATCGTATCGGCCAGGGGTTTTTCGCCAAGGACATGGCATCCGTGCTCGAGGGCCTCCATGGTGACCTGAAAATGGGCCTCGGGCACGGTACAATCGAAAACGGCATCAGGGGAGGTTTGCTCTAGCATGAGCCTGACATCTGTACCAATCGCTGCATCCTGCAATCCATACTCGGCAGCTTTTCTCCTGGCAGACTCCTCCACCAGGTCGACTAACCCAACTACTTCAAGATCAGGAATTTCGCGAGCCGCGTCTAGCCAATACTTACTATTGCTGCCACAGCCTGCTAAGACGGCTCTAAGGTTCGTTTGACTTTCCAACCTTCCCTCCGTATACACTTTCAGCACTTTTCTCTGGCTTCTATCTGGTCAAAACCGTGTTACATATCTAGCCAGACACTCCCCTTCTTTGAGCTTTCAACGGCCTTGTACACGAATTGTATGCCTCTCAGCCCATCGTACACGTTGGGGTAGCCACCCACAGGCTGTTGACCTGCTTGAACCCTGCGAATGTCTTCGATCACCAGTTTGTAAATGTTGGCGAACGCCTCAAAAAAGCCTTCGGGATGCCCTGGTGGTAGGCGTGTTAACTGTTTTGCCTCTGCGCTCATGTAGGGTAGCCCCGTTCGCAGGATTTGGCCTGGCTGATTTGGCGCTTTGAAGATCAATGTATTCGGCTCCATCTGGTGCCATTCCAGCGCTGCCTTGCTGCCATAGATGCGGATGTTGAGCGCATTCTCCTCACCGGCCGCTACCTGGGAACAGGTAAGAACTCCTTTGCCGCCGTTCTCCAGGTGCAGCAGCATGTTCGCATCATCGTCGAGCATCCTGCCCTCAACGAAGGTGGTCAGGTCGGCGCTTAGTGACGCGATCTTCACGCCGGTAATGAACTCAAGCAGGTTCTCAGCATGGGTGCCGATGTCGCCCACACATCCTGCAATCCCTGATTTTGTAGGATCGGTGCGCCAGACTGCCTGCTTATTCCCAGCCTTCTCTTCCGGCGCCATGAGCCAGTCCTGAATGTACTCTACCAGGACTTTCCTGATGTCGCCGAGTTCACCCTGGCGTACCATGTAACGCGCCTGGCGTACAGCAGGATAGCCAGTGTAGTTGTGCATCAGTGCATAGACAAGGTTGCTGTTTTCGACGGTCTTCACCAACTCCTGGGCTTCTTCCAGGCTGAAGGTCATGGGCTTTTCCGAAACCACGTGGATGCCTTGTTCCAGAAAGGCTTTTGCAACAGGAAAATGCATGTGGTTCGGCGTCGTGATCATGACAAAGTCGATCCCATCTGGTCTCCCCGCTTCAGCTTTCGCCATCTCCTTGTAGTCATCGTATGAACGATCCAGGTACCAGGCTTTGGCGGAAGCAGCGGCTGTCTGGGGATCGGTGGACATTGCACCGGCTACGACTTCGGCCTGGCCGTCCAGTTCGACGGCAACGTGATGTACGGCTCCAATAAAAGAGCCACGGCCTCCACCGACAATACCGGCGCGTAGTTTTCTGTTCGAAACATCTCGGCTCATATTGACTCCTTCTCATTCGTGTGAATATGAAGCATCGTTCACGACTGTTTTTATCAAGACGCTCCTGGTCGTCCGCTATTCGTCAATGCCAAGAATACGGCGATTCGTCGCTTCGTCCGTGCCGCCACCGGCGAAATCATCGAAGGCCCTGGTAGGAACGTCGATGAGCATGCTCTTTATGAATGGGGCGCCCTCGGTGGCTCCTTGCACGGAGTCTTTGATGCAGCATTCCCATTCGAGCACCGCCCAGCTTGCGTAGCCGACCTGCGTCAGTTGCGAGAAAACGCGTTTGAAGTCAACCTGCCCATCTCCCAGGCTGCGGAAGCGACCGGGGCGGTCTCTCCAGTCCTGGTAGCCGCCGTAGACACCCGACTTTGCTGAGGGGTGGTATTCGGCGTCCTTTACGTGGAACGCCTTGATATGATCTTTGTAGGCATCGATGTAGCCGATGTAATCCAGCTGCTGTAAAACGAAGTGGGATGGGTCATAGAGGATATGCACACGGGGGTGGTTCCCAGTGGCCGCCAGGAAGCGCTCAAATGTTACTCCATCGTGCAGGTCCTCTCCCGGGTGGATTTCAAAAGCTAAATCGACACCATACTCATCAGCTACGTTCAGCAGCGGTTGCCACTTTTTGGCCAGTTCTTTGAAGCCCATGTCTACCAGCCCTTGAGGTCTCTGGGGCCAGGGATACATCGTATGCCAGAGCAACGCGCCAGAAAATGTTGGGAGGACGTTCAGACCAAGGTTTCTCGACGCCTTGATGGCCCTGGTCATCTGATCGACTGCCCACTCCGTACGCGCTTTGGGATTATTACGCAATGCAGGGGGAGCGAAACCATCGAACAGGATATCGAACGCCGGGTGTACCGCGACGAGTTGGCCGATGAGATGGGTCGCGATCTCAGTGATCTCCAACCCGTTGGTTTGTCCCTTCAGGTCTTCGCAGTACTGCTTTGATTCGGCTGCTTTGTCCAGGTCAATAAAATGGCTATCCCAGCCTGGGATCTGTACACCTATGTAGCCCAGGTCTTTCACCCACTGCGTGATGGCGGGGAGGGTATTATACGGTGGAACATCCTGGGCAAACTGTGCTAAAAATATCGCCGGTCCTTTGATTTGAGACACTTTTTCCTCCTTGTTCATAGGGCATCTCTGATGGATGCCCGATCTCAGGCTCACGAACACGCACGACTCAATGATTCTCGTTCTCATCGCCCCAGGCCGTCTCCAGAGTCCCTGGAGGAAGTGGCTCGGGACGACTGCATGTACTTGTTAACACGATGTGCTTACCCTCGGTGGATGACTCGAGGATCGCTTGCATGCTATCGAGGACGTGATATGCCAAGGCTCCGCTTGCGCGATGAGGCTGCCCTGCGCGTATTGCATACGCCATATCTGCGACACCGATGCCCCTGCTGTTCGTGGTATAGGCATGTGTTAGCGGGATATCACGCCAGTCATTCTCACCTGCACGTCGCAGTCGCACGGGTCCACCAAAGGTGTTTGGATCCGGGACACTTAAGGTTCCGTCCGTCCCATAGATTTCGATGCGTGGTAACTGGTGCGACCAGACATCGAAGCTTGTCACGAGCACACCAACAGCGCCGCCCGCAAAGTCTATCAGACCTGCGATATGCGTTGGCGTATTGACGGTTATCTTCGTCCCGTACTTCGGTTGGCTTGTTATGATACGTTCGGGGAATGTTATCTTCGCTGTACCTGTGACACGCCGGATGGGGCCGAGCAGATTAATCAAGGCTGTCAAATAGTAAGGCCCCATGTCGAACAGTGGGCCACCGCCAGGTTGATAATAAAAATCAGGATTCGGATGCCAGTGTTCCGCGCCATGATTCAGCATAAAGGCGCTGGCCGCAACAGGTGTACCGATCATCCCCCTGTCGATAAGCGTGCGGCATGTCTGTAAGCCGCCGCCTAGAAAGGTGTCGGGGGCACAGCCAATGCGTACCTCCCGAGCACGCGCTGCTTCTAAGAGTTGATGCCCCTGCTCGCGCGTGAGCGCCAGTGGCTTTTCAATGTACAGCGCTTTGCCTGCCGAGAGGGTTGCCAGCCCAACTTCGGCATGTGCACTGGGAACCGTCAGGTTGACGACAAGCTCGATCTCGGGATCAGCCAGTAGCTCTTCAACATGCAGGGCCCTGGGAATGTGAAAGCTCTCAGCTTGCATACGGGCGCGCTCCATGTCGAGGTCGGCACAGGCAACGACGTTGAGAGTGTCGAACGTTTGCATTATCTGTAAGTAGATAGAGCTGATTTTGCCACATCCAATCACGCCAATGTTGACTTTCTTGATCGTCGTCATCCTACGCTCCCTGTTTGTGTACCCCGGTTAATGTGAGGACAATAGAGTATCGTCTTGTTCTTCCCCTGCTAGCTAGCGGCTTGCCCATAGCATACCACGGTGGATCATTTCTCGCACCTCAGGCACAACCAGCTCCTTTGTACTATGACCGACCGAGCAGAAAAAAACGCGGCCTGCTCCCCATTGTCGCTTCCAGGTTACGGGCATCACACAGCCTGCAACCCACGGGGCATACTCACCGCTAAAGGTCGTCGTGGCAAGCACCTCGTTCAATGGGTCGACGTGCATATAGTATTGTTCAGTAACTATCTTAAAGTCTTGCAGTCCAGCAGTGATCGGGTCATCGTGTTTGACGATATTCACTTCGTATTCAATCATGTTGCCGGGATGCGCAACGAATTGGCCACCGACCATCCACTGGTATTCAGGGTTGTTGCGGAAAGCATCGCTCATGCCGCCATGCCAGCCCGCGATACCCACGCCACTTTTGACCGCTTCCAGCAACCCATGTTCTTGCTCCCTGGTAATCGTGCCCATCGTCCAGATGGGGACAATGAGGCTAAGGGCATGCATCTTAGCCTCATCGAGGTAGACATCAAGCGTATCAGAGATCTCCACATTGTAGCCCTGTTCCCGCAAAAACGGCGCAAAGAGGTCAACGCATTGTCGTGGTTCATGCCCAGGCCACCCTCCCCAGACGAATAGTGCTGATTTCATCTCTTTTCTCTTTCTGCACTGGTCGCCCACTGCTCTCTGAGCGTCTCTATTGCTGGACCTACCTCGGCCGCGAGGTTTTGCCAGTTGCATTCAATAGAGATGCGGCGGTCATACCCACCCTCTTGCAGTACCGCAAAATAGGGGCGAAAGTCTTCCCCATGCCGACCGGGAGCCGCCCGCTCTTGTTTCTCAGCTACATGGACATGTGAAAGCAAGGATGCCCAGGGGAGAATGCTGCTGGGCGGCTCGCCGTTGCAGGCCATGTGATACAGATCGGCCAGAAGCGTTGCGCCAGTATCAGCAATACTCGCGACGAGTTCACCCCCTTCAGCGACGGTATTCAGCGTATTGGTTTCCTCGAAACGCAGCGGCTCAAGAGCAATCTGTACGCCATGATCTCGCGCCCATCCACTCCATCTGGCCAGGTGTTCCCCAATCTGCTTCACGGCGTCAGTACGACTATAGCCCGGTGGACAGGCTCTCGCAGCACCGCTCCCAAAGACGATGACGCGAATGCCGACCTGTTCGGCGCGTCGTAAGGCCGTCTTCACATAACGTTCCACCCGCTCCGTATCTACGGTCTGCGTTGGTGTTGCCACCAAGGTCATGTCGGCGGGAAACAGGCTGTTTGCCGCTTCGATTGGCATTGGCAGTGTACGCGCCTTCCGCCAGGCTTCCTCAAAATCCTCCTGTGGCCGTTCCGGGAGCAAGAAATGTTGCACGTTTTCTTCAAGATAATCGAAAGGGTATGTTTCCAGTTTGGCTACCTCATTATAGGGAGCACATATGCCAAACTTCATGAGATCTCCTCCTCTCCTGATGGCGAATGTTATCTGCCAGAACTCCATTTTAGTTCTGGCGCCTGTGCGTTGCCTGCGGTGCGCGGAGCACCCGGTGTTGGTGCGGCCCAGCGTACAGCGTTACTAATTACACGTTGCACCTCCGGATGATGGTACGTTGGCAGCGTTTCGTGGCCGGGGCGGAAGTAGAAAATTCTGCCCTGACCACGTGTGTAGCAGCAACCGCTGCGGAACACTTCACCGCCGCTAAACCAGCTCACGAAAACAAGCGTTTCTGGCGGCGGTACATCGAAATGTTCGCCATACGTTTCCTCGTGCTCGATCTCAATGTAGTCGCCCAGTCCCTCCGTAATGGGGTGCCCTGGCGCAGTTACCCAGAGGCGTTCATGATCGTTACTTTCACGCCATCTGAGGTCGCAATTTGTACCCATAAGAGTTCTGAAAATCTTGGAGAAGTGGCCAGAATGCAGCACAATCAGCCCCATACCGTCCAGCACTCGCTGCTGTACGCGTGCCACGACGTCGTCACTAACCTCGCCATGAGCCATATGTCCCCACCAGACCAGTACATCCGTGGCGTTGAGCACGTCAACTGAAAGGCCATGTTCGGGTTCATCCAGAGTTGCGGTGCGCACCGTCAGCTCTGCTTTACGTAATGCGGCAGCCAGTGTGGCATGAATGCCTTCGGGGTAGATCGCTGCAACGCCTTCATCCTGGCGCTCGTGGCGATATTCGTTCCAGACAGTGACATGTATATCTCGTGTATTTGTTGTCATCGGCTTATTCTTTCTATCCTTGGAGATGCCCCTCAAAGCTATCCTGGAAATGGGGGCGGCGTTATATTGCTTAATTTAAGTTGCTATGGTTCCATCATCGGCAATGGGTACTTCACGGCCTCGCAGCGCTGAAGCATAGCAGGCGTCGAGAATGCGCGCGCGGTACAATCCATCACTACCATTGTCCACTGACCAGTTGCCGCTCGTAATTGCGGCAATGAACTCGCGCACTGCCATCAGGTGACCTTCGCCCCTGGTAAGCTGCGGGCGTATCTCAACTGGCGCGCCGACCATATCTGTAAAGATGCGCAAGGTATCCTGCCAGTTGTAGTTATGGACCTTGATCTCAGCGCCGCCCTCTGTTCCATAAAATGTCACACCGAAGTCATCTTCCGCGCTGCTGTGCGTTGCCCAACTGGCCTCCAATAGAAGCGTCGCGCCATCTGCGAACCGTAAAAAGGCTGTTGCCAGGTCTTCAACTTCATATTTGCTGCCCACATAGAACTTGCCCGGTTTAATTTTGTTCACTGTGTCATCGCGCCCACCAAATTCAGTGTAGGTCGAGGCACTTACCGTCAACACCTTTGGTTCACCGAGCAGATGCAGCGCCAGGTCAAGCACATGGACACCCACATCGAGCAGTGGACCACCGCCAGCCATTTCTTTGTTGATGAACCAGCTACCTTTACCAGGAATACCATATCGTCGCATCCAGCTTGCCTTCGCGTAATAGATACGCCCTAAGCTACCCGTTTCGATGTAGCGTTTGAGAACCTGCACATCGCCGCGGGCCCGCTGGTTGAAGACCACCTTCAGAACGCGGTTGGCCTTGATCGCTGCCCTCGTAATCTGCTCGGCCTCTGCTCCTGTGCGAGCCAGGGGCTTTTCGCATAGCACGTGCCTACCTTGCTCAAACGCTGCTATGGCTATGGGTGCGTGCAGGTAGTTGGGGACACAGATACTGATGGCGTCGAGGTCGTCACGAGCCAATAGTTCCTCGTAATGGTGGTAAAGGTGCGGTACCTCATAGGTTGTGCCGAGATGTGCCAATTTGTCCTCTTCAAACCCGGCCAGTGCAACCACCTGCACGTTGGGGAGTTGTCGATACGATTTGAGATGTGTTTCTCCAGCATAGCCCAGGCCAATTATACCCACACGCACTACAGAACCTGCGGTTTGTTCATCATTCATTGTCAGTAGATGCCCTTCCTAATTTCATTCAAATGAGATTTGTATCATTTGTTTCACTTGTATCACTTGTATCACTTGTATCATTTGTTTCACTGTGTGAGTTCGTGCATCAAATGGGGAGATGTTCCAGGGGCCCCTCCTTTTACCGAAATGGTCTCTTGATTCTGCACTTGTCTTCGTAAATCAGCGACGTGTCTCCAATGAGCAAAGGCTATGTGATAATACTGCCGCTGATTATTGCTTATTTTGTAATGATATCATTAGAATAAGGGAGAACGATACCTGAAATTGATTGGAATGTGTCTGAAATGCGCGGAATCAGCTATCTCCACAGAAAGATCCCAGCAAATATATACATACAGAGGTACCTCTTGTTACTCGTGAAGGACCATCGCGATGATCGATGACAAATGCTTCTGGCCTGAAAAGGTGAGCGTGGGCGAGGTAATCTACCCACCAGGTGGTGTCTTTGGCCCTCGCCTGCAGCGCAACCTCCAACTGGTCATGCTCCACTCTGGGCGCATGACGGTCTGGATTGACGGTGTGCCGCGCACCTCTCTCGCCGATACAGTGTGCGTGCTTTTCCCCGGACATGAAGAGCGTTTCGCTTATGCGGAAGAATGCGAGACCTGGCATAGCTGGCTCCACATCTTTATCCCACAGCTTTCAGAGACGTTGCTTGCCCGGCTGGCCCGGTTGCCGTGGCCTCTACAACTCTCTCCGGCTATGACCGATCTTATACGTGAAGCACTGGCATTGAGAAACTCCCCACTTTCGACTGCTGATACTCTGCTAAAAGCCCTTGCTGTACAGATGATTTGGCGCTACATTGGTGAAGGCGAACTGCTCATGGACGGTGCAACAACGCTGCCAGATCCAGCGGTCGAGAATGCGCGTCACTTCATTCACGCACATTTAGGTGAGCCGCTTACCCTCGATATGATCGCCACGGCGGCAGCGGTCAGTCCACCGCATCTCATTCGCATGTTCCGGCAGGAGTTGAACACAACGCCAATGGCCTACCTCTGGGAGAGACGTGTGACACAGGGAATCGAACTCCTGAGACAGACCGGTCTCAGCGTGGGCGAGATTGCCGAACGCTGCGGCTTCCGCACGAGCTATCATTTCTCGCGGCGCGTGCGGCAAGCGGCCGGTCTGTCTCCCCTGGAAGTTCGACATCAGGCATGGGAGTGCAGGTAAAGGCACCACAACCACATCAAGGGATGTTGCGGGTGGACGAGACTAGCCGCACAACGTTCAACTTACCTCCTTTGCTGATTGCCGCTATGAGCAATGCCCCGCAAGCACATAGGATCCCACCGATTGCCAGCGTGGAAGGCGCACCAATCGATTGCGCAACCCAACCGGCGAGAAGATTTCCAAAGGGTGCCAGGCCCAGTGCAGTCATCACCCAGAGGCTTAGTACTCGTCCTCGCATATGTTCCGGCGTCAGTAATTGCAACGCAGTGTTTGTGCTGGTCATCGACATCACAGTACAGGCGCCTAAGGCGATCAGGAGCAAGATGGCAACGTTCAACACGTTGATCAAGGCAAAGGCGAGGCTGGCAAGACCGCCTAGAACACACAATAGCACGAGAAGAAATTTCCCTCGCTTTAGATGCTGGCTCAGCACCACCAGGAGGATAGCTCCTGACAGCGCACCAATACCAGATGCTGAGTTCAGCACACCCAGACCTGGAGCCCCTATATGAAAGATGTCGCGCGCGAAGATTGGCAGGAGTACAATATACGGGAAGACAAGAAATGCGATAATGAATTGTAGCAACAAAATCACCCGCAATGATGGACGCTTCCTGGCAAAGCTCAATCCCTCGCGTAAATCCTGCCACATACCTTGCTGGCGGCTGGTGCGCTCCCTATGCCTGGGGTGTATCAGTATCAACGGGATAATAACGGCAACGTAGCTGATCGCATTGAGGTAGTAGGAACCTGCGATGCCAAATACGCCGATGGAGAAGCCACCGAGCGCCGGACCGATGACCCGCGAGAGATTGAACTGCATTGAGTTTAAAGCAATGCCCTGTTTGAGTTGCTCCAGCTCCAAAAGATCGCCGATAAAGGCTTGCCAGGCAGGGATGCCAACTGTATTAAATGTTCCATTGATGAGCGCCATCAGAATGATCTGCCAGACGGTGATAATATGCAGCGTGGTTAAGATGCCCAATAACGTCGCCGTGCTCAGGAAGATGATCTGCGTGCCTATCAGCAGGGGGCGCCGATTAACGCGGTCAGCTATGACGCCACCGAAGAGAGACAGGACAATGTTCGGGAACAGTGCGGCAAAGCCAACCAAGCCAAGCAGGAATGCTGAGTTCGTCAATTGCAATACCTGCCAGCTCTGTCCTACTGACTGTACCCAGAAGCCGATGCTTGAGAGAAATGAGCCAAACAAGAATGGAGCAAAGTTTTTATCTTTTAAAGGTTGCAATGATACGGGAAAAACAATATGTCGTCGTACTGAAGAGATAGAGAATGCCATGAAGGAAACCGCTGCCAATTCTAGTTAAAAAAATTGTGGCATCCCGTTTATCGAGATGCTGATGTGTGTGTATCGTGTTTAACATAAAGATTTGTGTGTAGATAGAGGGGAGTACGTACCCTCATGCCTGCTTAATCAACTGTATCGTCGTGCTCTCTCTCCTCGTGGGGAGTCAGGCTCATGAGGCCACTATCATCACCCATCATTGACATCGACTTGCCCCTACTTGAACGAGACCTGGCCAACTCAGGATCGTTGGCTGCGCAATGAGTGCCAAAGCGTGGTTGCGCATAGGGCAGGTGAGTAGAGCCACGGGCCAGGATATGCAGGTAGTTCGCAGACTCGCCCTCGTATGGAGCGCCACTGTTCCAGGGAACCCACGAACGTGCATTGCAGTAATGACCGACAAACGAGCGTCGTAGTCGCGTCCTGGAACGGTTGCTATGCGAGCGGTGCAGGATGTGACCTCCGAAGAAGATCACGTCACCAGGGTCCACCTCTGCCTTTACCTCGCAGCCAGGATACTTACGTGCCACGCGGGTGAGACCATTAACTGCTTCATCGGTGTGACTGGCATTGACAATGGGTTCAATGTCGCCAAGTTCGCGGATACCGTTGTCAGTGACACCGTCGGAATCGGGGTAAACCGGCTCGTTTTGGGAGCCCACCGTCATCCACATGCACCCATTCTCCTCATCTGCACGATCAAGCGCGAGCCATGCCCCGCAGAGCGTATCCGGAAAGGTTGGGATGTAATACGAATCCTGGTGATAGCCCTGACCAGATTGCCCCGGCTGTTTAAAGAACAACATACTCTGGAGCGCAAGGACATCAGGACCGATCAGAGCCTCGAGCACATCCAGTATACGTGGATGGAGCAGAAACCGCTCGTGAATTGGCAGTTGGCGGTGTAACATGTGAACCCGCAGCCAGTACTGCAATTTCTCCTCTGGTGTCAGACGGAAGGCTGGCCGTGGGGTACCCGGGATACTCTCACGACCCGCGAGGAGATTATCCATATGATCGGTCATTTCTTGCACATCATCCAGCGGTATGAGGCTGCGTACGACCAGGAAGCCTTGCCTGTAGAAAGTGACATACTCCTCGACACTTACCCGGTACGGCTCATATATACGCTGCTTTGCCTGAGTTGAGGTTGATGTACCAGCGATGAACATACTTGTACCTCTTTCTCTGTGATATGTTTCTCATCGTCAAGCACTGCCTAAAATGTTGATCTACGTTAGTGCTCATGAAAATTAGCGTTGATAAGAAGATGATAACACCAGAATGGAGGCAGGACGATGGCTGAAATTGATGGGAATGTGTCTGAGATGCGCAGAATTCTGTTATTTTTGTATCAGTTGTTTCAAATGTTTCACTTGTCGCACTTGTCGCACTTGTCGCGGTTGTAACGTATGCAGCAAGTGTGCTCTTTTAGCAGGGCAGTTGCTATTCAGTTGCGCTGTTTTTTCTTTTTCTGAGAAACCCTGGTGATTCCCCAGAAGTCCACCAAAGATCCTTCGTTGCGCTCAGGATGACAAAATCCCAGGCTGTCATCCCTTCGCTTCTCTCAGGGCAGGCTCTGAGCGCAGCGAAGGGCCTGGCTCGACGGACGGCGAGATCCTTCGCTACGCTCAGGATGACAGGCCGGACGCCTCTCAAGCCCGCTCACGGGAAGTCTTCTCTCCAAATGTCTGTTTTCTGAGAAACCCTCTTGACAAATATAGCGTTGTTGGTTATATTTTGAGCAACCGGTTGCGCAAACTGTCCACACCAATGTAGTGGCGCTCACCGGGGTGGTGATACCAATTCGTGCAGGAGTTCGCCAATCATGTCGGTGTCAATTTATGATATTGCTAAATTAGCCGGGGTTTCCCCATCAACCGTTTCTCGTGCGTTAGAGGATCATCCGCGCATTGGAGCTGAAACCAAAAAAAGGATCCAGGAGTTAGCCAGAGAAATGGGGTACATCCCCAGCACGGTGGCGAAGAGCCTGGCTGCGAATAAGACCTGGGCCATTGGCATGGTGTTGGCCGCGATTTCTGATCCATTCATGGGGCGAGTGGTCGAAGGCGTGGAGCAGGCTGCAATTGAGGCGGGCTTCAATGTTTTTATCAGTACCTCGCAAAATGACCGGCAGCGAGAGATTGCGGTTATTGAGATGCTGCAGAAGCGCCGGGTGGATGGCATCATCGTCATTGCCTCCCACTTATTTGATCGCTCTCCCTGGATCTTTGACCGCAGTAAGGTTCCCATTGTTGTCATCAATGAACAGAATCCGGGGGAGAACATGCATTTTGTTACAGTTGATGATATGCATGGGGCACAATTGGCTGTTGAACACCTGATTACTTTGGGGCATCGCCGCATCGGGTATGTGAGTATTCCCAATCGCCCTAAGTCAAACCAGTACCGTTTCAAAGGATACCAGAATGCGCTTGAAGCAGCTGGGATTGCGGTAGATCCCGCCCTCATTTTTATTTCTCACACTATTGAAGGCCATGCCAAAGCCGGTGAAGCGAGTTTAGAGCCATTACTGGCTGCCGGGGCTACGGCTGTTTTTTGCTACAACGATAACTCGGCTATCGGCCTGCTGGCTGCCTGTCGCAGGCGCGGCCTCTCTGTTCCTGAAAACCTTAGCATTATCGGTTTTGATGATATCGACATGGCTGCTTACACCATGCCGCCGTTGACTACTATTCGCCAGCCCAGGTTTGAGCTGGGGCAACGAGCTATGCACATGATGCTCGCCTTACTGAATGGCCAGAAGCCGGAAAACCAGATTATACCCGGTGAATTAGTGGTGCGACAGACAACCGCCCAGCTATTGCTTAGCAAAAATCCGGGTGCAGCCAGCTAATAGTCGATTTTTTTTGAACATCTGTGCAATCGGTTGCGCAGCAGTCTTTGAATTAGGGGATGACCATTTCGGAGGATGATGTTATGCGAGAAACAACGAATCGACCACAACGAAAAGTACGACTCGGCATTGTCGGTGGTGGGCCGGGGTCGAATATTGGTGAAACTCATCGTTACGCTGCCCGGCTTGACGACCGCTATGCGCTGGTGACCGGAGTTTTTGCCTCGGATGCCGAACGCAGCCGGGACTTTGCCGCCACGCTGGGAATCGCTCTGGACCGCCGCTATGGCTCCTGGCAGGAGATGGCCGAGCAGGAGGCTCAGCGGGAGGATGGTCTTGAGGTGGTCAGCATTATTACTCCCAACAATAGCCATTACGCCATTGCCAGAGCTTTTCTGGAACAGGGCATCGATGTCATCTGCGACAAACCCTTGACCACCGATGTGGAGCAGGCTCTTGAGTTGATGCGCCTGGTACGCCAGACCGGTCTGGTTTTCGGCGTGACCTACTGCTACAGCGGCTATCCGATGGTACGCCAGGCCCGCGAGATGGTTCGCAGCGGGGATTTGGGCGAAATCAGGCTGGTACAGGTCGAACACGCTTCCGGCTGGGCTTCCACCCTGCTGGAAGCTGAAGGACACAAGCAAGCCGTCTGGCGCACAACCCCCAGCATCGCCGGAAAATCCAGCGTAGTCGGTGATCTGGGAACGCATGCCCATCACCTGGCCCACTTTATCACCGGACTGGAAATAAGCGAAGTGTCCGCCGAGTTGTCCAGTATTGTGCCGGGGCGCCGGGTTGATGACAACGCCCACATCATGCTACGCTTCAATAACGGGGCGAAAGGGATGATGTGGGCCAGTATGGTCGCGGCAGGGCATTTGCATGGGCAGCGTATTCGGGTGTATGGTGAGAAAGGCAGTCTGGAGTGGGTGCAGGAGCAGCCGAATGAGCTTGTTCTACGCCCTGTCGATGGCCCTCATCAAACCCTATCGCGTGGTTCCGGTTGGCTGTCCCCGGCGGCCCAGCGGGCCTCGCGCCTGTGGCCCGGTCACCCGGAGGGCTATTTAGAGGCCTTCGCTAATATCTATTCCGATATTGCCGACGCCGTTCTTGCTCGCCGGGATGGTGTTGAGGCCGACCCGCTGGCCTACCTGTTTCCTGCGATTGAGGATGGCGTGCTGGGTGTGAAGTTTATCGACGCCGCCGTTGCGTCCCATCAGCAGGACGGTCGCTGGGTCAATGCGGTAATAGACGTACATGAGAGGTGAACATAATGACGAAATTTGCTCTGTTTGGCGCTGGATTGATCGGCAGTGTTCATGCCAACAATATCGCCGCTCATCCACGGGCTACATTACAGTATGTGTATGACATCAATACCGAAGCAGCGCAACAGGTAGCGTCCCGTCTCGGCGCACACGTTGCTTCGACTCCTGAGGAGATCTGGGCAGCGGATGATGTGGACGCCGTCCTGATCGCCTCATCTACCAACACACACGCCGCTTTGTTGAGCGGCGCCGTCAAGGCTCATAAACCAGCCTATTGTGAAAAGCCGATTGATTTGAACATTGAGCGAGTCAAGGCTGTGGTGCAGGAAGCGTATCACGTGCATGTCCCGATCATGATCGGCTTCAGTCGTCGTTTTGACTCCAATCACCTGGGCGTCCGAGAAGCCATCCAGCATGGCAGTATCGGCAAGGTGGAGATGATGCACCTCATCTCGCGCTCCCCGGAGCCGCCTCCCATCAGTTACGTCAAAGTGTCGGGGGGACAATTGCGCGACCAGACCATCCACTTTTTCGATCTGGCCTGCTGGCTTGCCGGTGAAGCCCCGGTTGAGGTATACACAGCCGGCGCGGTTCTGGTTGACCCGGCTATTGGTGAGGCGGGGGATATCGACACCTCGATGCTCATCCTGAAAATGCCAGGCGGGGCGCTCTGCCACATCGACAACAGCCGCCGCACCGCATATGGCTACGATGAGGGCATCGAGGTCTTTGGCTCCGAAGGGATGGTGCAATCCAGGCATAAACCGACGCGCGAGGTGGCCCTGTACACCGGCACAAAGGTGATCTCCGATGGGTTGCACCCCAGCTGGTTTGAGCGGCTCGAACCCAGCTTTGCCCTGGCGTTGGATGCCTTCATCTCCGCGCTCGAGGGCAAGGAGATCGCTTACCCATCGCTGATGGATGGCTTGCGCGCGCAGACGATTGCGGAAGCCGCGGTCGAATCGTTGCGCACGAATCGGCCAGTCAAGATTACTTACTGGCAGCCTGAGTAACAGTGGTTTTTCACCATATTGGAGGTATCACAATGGCACGCACAATCGGTATCGGTGTGATTGGCATGGGGTGGATGGGCGAAGTGCATAGCCGCTCGTATCGCGCCATTCCAGATCGTTTTTATGAGAGCGGGATTATCCCCCGGCTCGTTGTCTGCGCCGACCCGGTGGAGGCCCGCGCTCAGGCTGCCCAACAGCGTTTTGGCTTCGAGCGCTACACGACCGACTGGCGTGAGGTGATCGCTGATCCCGCAATTGAGGTCGTCAACGTGGCTGCGCCCAACGGCATGCACCTGGAAATCAACCGGGCGGCGGCCCGGGCCGGGAAACACATCTTGTGTGAGAAACCGGTCGGCAAGGACCCCCATGAAACTCTCCAAAGTGCCGCCGCCGCTCGCGAGGCCGGGGTGTTGACCTTCGTCGGCTACAACTATCGCTGGGCGCCGCTTGTCCAGTATGCCCGGCAGCTCATCGGCGAGGGGAAACTGGGACGGTTGACCCATTATCACGGCCGCTTTCTCAACGGCTACGCGGCTGACCCCAATGGCTTCCTCTCCTGGCGCTTTGAGCAGGAACAGGGCCTGGGCACGCTGGGCGACTTGATGTCGCACGTGATTGATATGGCCCACATGCTGGCCGGCCCAATCACGCGCGTCACCAGCGACAAAGAAACCTTTATCCGCCGGCGCCCCATTCCTCAACCAGGCAGCGGCACCCATTACGATGTCGGCAGCAGCGATGGCCCGATGGGAGACGTGACCAACGAGGATTACGTCAGCACCCTGGTGCATTTTGAAAACGGTACGCGTGGTATATTAGAATCGTGCAGGGTCATCAACGGGGCCAAATGCGATATGTCCTTTGAAATTCACGGGACCAAAGGCGCTATCAAGTGGAATATGGAGCGCATGAATGAGCTCCAGGTCCAATGGCGCAACGATGCGAATCCGGCGGAGGACGGCTACACCACGCTCTTGAGCGGACCGGCTCACCCGTACCACCGCCACTTTAACCCGGCCTGGGGACTGAATCTGGGTTATGACGACCTGAAAGTGATCGAAGCCTACAACTTCTTGCACTCGGTCGTTTCCGGTCGGCAGGGAGAGCCGGGCTTTGCCGAGGCCCTGAACGTGGCCAGGGTCCAGCAGGCGATCGAGCGTTCCTGGGAAAGCGAACGGTGGGAGGCAGTGGAACAATAGAAAGGGGCAAGTGGCGCATGTACCTTGCTTGTGGGGCGTTGAACTTATTACTAAAGAACAATGAAGGAAGGAGACCATCTTGAATAGAGTTGCCAATGCGCCGTGTTCGTGGGGTGTCATCGAGAATGTGGGCGGCGAGCGCGAGGGATATGCCTGGGTGCTCGATGAAATGCACGAGACCGGCTATCAGGGCACCGAGCTGGGGGATTGGGGGTTCATGCCCACCGATCCCGACACGCTACGGCAAGAGCTGGCCGCCCGTAACCTGAAGTTACTCGCCTCGTGGGTCAGCGTCTATTTGCATGATGCTGATCGCCATGCTGCTAGCGAAGCGGACGCTGTCCGCACTGCTGGCTTACTCGCCGAGGTGGGCGGGCCGGAGAGCTTGATTGTGCTGGGAAACGACCCCTATGGGGACCCGATGCGTACTCACTATGCTGGACGCATCCAGACGGAACAGGGGATGACCGATGCCCAGTGGCAGGTCTTCACAGAGGGAGCCAATCGTGTGGCTCGCGCCGTCCAACGGGAAACCGGATTGCGGACCGTGTTTCATCACCATATCGGCACCTGGGTGGAAACGCCGCAAGAGACGGCCAGGCTCTTAAGGATGACGGACCCGGAGGTGCTGGGTCTGGTGTTTGATACTGGTCACTATCGCTTTGGCGGTGGCGATCCACTCGTCGGGCTTCAGCTGCATGCCGACCGCATCTGGCATGTTCACTTCAAAGATCACGACCCGCGGGTCGCCGAACAATCCCGCCTGGAAGGCTGGAACGGCCTTCAATCGGTAGAACACGGCGTCTTTTGTGAGTTAGGCCAGGGGGATATTGATTTTCCGGCTATCCTGGCCAAACTCAATGAACTCAATTACCAGGGCTGGATTGTGGTTGAGCAGGATGTCTTGCCGGGGATGGGCAGCCCTAAAGCAAGTTCCCAACGCAATCGGGAGTATTTAAGGAGTATTGGGGTATGATGCAAATACTTTCCCGGTAGTGGCACATTTGAGAAGGAGAGCCCGCTCTCTATTGTAGTGATGGAGGAAAAGGAGAAGATCTCTATGAACATTCGCAAACTAGATCACGAGTCATTCCTTGTTACAGATGTTGAGCGTTCGCGCCGCTTCTACAGTCAGGTACTGGGGCTGCGAGAGATTCCGCGTCCTAGCCACTTTGATTTTCCCGGCGCGTGGCTCACCAACGATGAGCACAGTTTTGAAGTTCATCTCATTGGCGAGGCCGAGGCAGGTCGCGTGGCACAAACACATGCGCGGTATCGCCGCGATGAGATGGCACGTGGCTATGGGACACATGCCGCCTTCGAGGTAGATGACCTGGAAGCGGCAATGCAACACCTGCGTGCCCTCAATGTGGAGATCGTGGGTGGTCCGCGTCCCCGTGGCGACGGTGTACAACAGATGTATATCTGCGACCCCGATGGCTACATGATAGAACTATTTGTTTGGGAAGCCAGATGACATCCTTGTACTGAGAGTATCGTGAGTTACCGGGGGCGGCAGCAAACAGCCCCAATTAAGGAGGAGCAGATATGAGTGTGCTTATCAGGCCGCAAGCCGATCAAACAAGCGGAATTTTCTGTACGGTGGACATCACACCGGAGACTGCCGGGTGGCAGTACGTCTCGTTTGCGGTGTATCACCTGACGAGAGGGCAGACATTTCGCGGCGCAGCAAAAGGCAGGGAGACAGCGCTCGTCGTGTTGTATGGCGTAGGCAGAGCAGAACTCAATGGCCGGCCAGTGGGGCAAATCGGAGAGCGGCTCAGCGTCTTTGAAAACAAAGCTCCATATGCGCTCTACCTGTCTGATGATGCAAGCTGCCAGGTAGAATGTACCTCGGATGACATGGAGATCGCTGTAGCCAGCGCTCCAACCACGCACCAGCATCTTCCGATCCGTGTGATTCGCCCGCAAGATGTGAGCGTTGAACTACGTGGCGAGGGCAACACGCAGCGCCGCGTCCAACACATCCTGGATACCGATCAGGAAGCGGAGCGCTTGATCCTTGTCGAGGTGATCACTCCGGCTGGCAACTGGTCCTCGTTCCCTCCACACAAACACGATACCGAGAACCCGCCGTATGAGGCCTATCTTGAGGAAACCTATTACTATCACGTTCAGCCAGCCGATGGGTTTGCCTTCCAGCGTGTATACAATTACGAGGGGTTTGATGAAACGGTCGCTGTCCACGATGGGGACCTGGTCCTGGTTCCTAAGGGATATCACGTTGTGTCTGCGGTTCCCGGCTGTGATCTCTACTATCTCAATGTGATGGCTGGCCCACATCGCGAGTGGCATTACCAGGTCGATCCCGCATTCCATCGCCTGCTTCCCCCGTCGGGCAAGATCACCGGTTCGATCGTTCGTCCAGCTGGAGGGAAAGAGGGCTGAGTTGCAGTGACTTGTAGCAGCAAAGCAATCATGGCAATTGGCCGATGATGAGTTTTAACAAAATAATTCGGATACCGGAACATCAACCGAAGGCCGGTAATGAGTTTTCATAAAATACATCGGATAGTGAACCATCCACGCAGGGCCGATCAATCGGCGATATGCGCGATAAATCGGGTGCACGATCAATCGGCACCTACGGTATGGCCAGATTATTTGTTAAAAGTCATCATGAACAGTAGGAGAACAACAGGAGTCAGACATGGATGCAACCAACAGGTTATATGATGTGATCGCCATGGGGCGATCTTCAATTGACCTCTACTCTAACGACATCGGTGCGCCGTTTGTAGAGATCACCAGCTTTGCTGCCTATGTCGGGGGCTGCCCGACGAATATCAGTGTGGGAACGCGGCGTTTGGGGCTGCGCTCAGCGCTCTTGACTGCGGTAGGAGATGATCAGGTAGGGAACTTTATCCTGCATTTTCTCCAGCGCGAGGATGTAGAAACACAGTTCATCCCGCGTAAACCAGGGCGACGATCAAGTGCAGTTGTGCTGGGCATCGAGCCCCCGGATCGCTTCCCACTGACATACTACCGCGACAACTGTGCCGACATTCAACTGAACATTGACGATGTGCTGGCCTCGCCGATAGCCGATAGCCGCGTCTTGCTGATAAGCGGCACCGGCCTGAGCAAGGAGCCAAGCCGCAGCGCGACGCTCTTCGCTGCCGAGACGGCGCAGCAGATGGGCACACCAGTGGCGCTCGATATCGACTTCCGTCCCGATCAGTGGGACGACCCTCGCGCCTTCGGCGTTATCTTGCGCTCGGTCTTGCGCCTGGTCGATATCGTGGTCGGCACCGACGATGAAATCAACGCCGCGATGCTCGTCGATCCGAGCCAGGTAAGCCTGACGCACTCTCAGGTCTCGGACGCACGTGTCAGCGGGGATATCAACATCGCCATCCAGTCACTGCTTGATCTTGGCCCACGAGTACTCGCGCAGAAACGTGGCGCGGCCGGTGCAACAGTCCATCTCGTCTCAAACGGAGGCCCTCCCACGAAGATTGACGTGCCAGGCTTTCCCGTCGAGGTGAGTAATATCCTGGGGGCCGGCGATGCCTTTGCTTCGGGCTTCCTTTATGGTTTCGTTAAGGGCTGGGACTGGTACAAGACCACGCGCCTGGCGAATGCCTGTGGCGCAATCGTAGTCACGAAGCATGGCTGTGCCAACTTTATGCCCACGCATGACGAGGTGATGGCGTTTATTGCAAACCACGGTGGATTCTAGGGTTTACGCGGGTAGGTTTTATGGGGCAGATCGCCATATTCGTAGGGGCGGGAGCGGTGTGGATGGGGGGAGGGGACGCTTGCGTCGCCCATGGTGGCAGGGGTGATGCGACGGCGCAGCAGGACGAGGGCGACGCAAGCGTCCCCTCCCACCGCATCCGCCACCCCCGCCCCTACGGGTACGAAGGCGCTTCCGAGGCGATGTTACACAATACCTACCCTTGATAGAATCCAGGGTCCCATGTAGTGCTGCAGGGACCGGTCTTGTACCAGTCCGAATGATGGGAGAACGAATATGAACGAACAGGCAACAAAACGTGTGACGATGGCCCAGGCCGTCATTGCCTTTCTTAACAACCAGTATGTAGAACGCGACGGGAGAGAACAGCCCTTTTTCGCTGGATGCTTCGGTATCTTTGGACACGGCAATATTGCCGGGATTGGCCAGGCATTGCAGCAAATGCCTGAGTTCCGCTATTATCAGGCCCGCAACGAGCAGGCCATGGTGCATATCGCGGCGGCCTATGCGAAGACGAAGAACCACTTGCAGACGTTTGCCTGTACGTCGTCGATCGGCCCTGGCGCAACCAATATGGTCACCGGCGCTGCTCTTGCCACGATCAACCGCCTGCCAGTCTTGTTACTGCCGGGAGATATTTTTGCCCGCCGCAATGTCGCGCCCGTCTTACAACAGCTTGAGTTCGAGCACACGCAGGATATCTCGGTCAACGATTGCTTCAAGCCGGTCAGCCGCTACTGGGACCGCATCTCACGCCCCGAGCAATTGCTGACCGCGCTCCCTGAGGCTATGAGTGTGCTGACAAGCCCGGCGGAAACAGGTGCTGTCACACTGGCTCTCCCCCAGGATGTACAGACGGAGGCGTATGCCTATCCCGAGGCCTTCTTCCATAAGCGTGTCTGGCACGTCCCACGCAACCGGCCGGACCGGCGCGCGCTGGAGCAGGCGGCAGCCTTGATTCGTGCAAGTAAGCGACCGTTGATTGTCGCCGGTGGCGGCTTGATTTACGCGGAGGCCACTGATGCCCTGAAGCGCTTTGTCGAGCAGACAGGCATTCCTGTGGGCGAGACGATGGCTGGCAAGGGCAGCTTGCGCTTCGACCACCCGCTCAATCTCGGTGCGATTGGTGCCACCGGCACCTTCGCTGCCAACCGCGTTGCTCGGGATGCTGACCTGGTCATCGGCATCGGTACCCGCTACAGCGACTTCACCACGTCCTCCAAGACGGCATTTCAGAATCCCGAGGTGCGCTTCATCAACATCAATGTGGCCGCGTTTGACGCCTTCAAGCACCTGGCCTTGCCGCTGGTCGGTGATGCGCTGGTGACGTTGGAGGAACTGCTCGACCTGGTCGATGGCTACTCCGTCGAGGCAAGCTATCGTGCGCAGGCCGAACGACTCCACGGGGAGTGGGACGCCGAGGTTGAGCGCATCTACACTATCCGTAATACGCCGCTGCCGAGTCAGGGCGAGTTGATCGGCGCGGTGAACGAACTGAGCGCCCCGGAGGCCATCATGGTGTGTGCCGCTGGCAGTCTGCCCGGCGACCTGCACAAGCTCTGGCGGGCGCGCCACCCCAAGAACTATCACATGGAATATGGCTATAGCTGCATGGGATATGAGATTGCCGGTGGTCTGGGGATCAAGATGGCCGCCCCCGAGCGCGACGTGTATGTCATGGTCGGCGATGGTTCCTACCTGATGATGAATAGCGAGATCGTGACATCGATTCAGGAAAACTACAAATTGATTATCGTCCTGCTCGACAACTCGGGCTTCAAGAGCATCGGCGCTCTCAGCCGTTCGCTTGGCCAGGAGGGCTTCGGCACGCGCTATGTCTATCCGCACAATGGCCAGTTGCCGACAGATGCAGCAGGGGCCGATGTGCAAACGTTGCCTGTTGACCTGGCAGCGAACGCACGCAGTTTGGGAGCGCACGTCATCGAGTGCAAGACGTATGGAGATTTTGTGGAGGCACTCAAGGCAGTGAAAACAAGCGATCGTACGTCGGTCATCTACATACAGAATGATCGCTATGTGGGCATACCCGGCTATGAAGGCTGGTGGGATGTGCCGGTCGCTGAAGTCAGCGGGATGCCCTCTGTGCAGGCTGCTCGCGCTGAGTGGACAGAGATGAGAGAAGAGGAACGGTATTTCCTCTAAGGTCTGGTGTAAAAAAAGCGGGTCAAATAAAATAAGGAGGAAACCCCATGATTCAAGATGGACAACTGCTCAACTATATCGGAGGGAAATGGAAGCGCTCGCGTGCCAGCGAGTTTCTCGATGTGCGCAACCCCGCGACTGCCGAGACGATGGTGCGTGTACCGCTCTCGCCCCCGGACGAGGTAGACGAAGCGGTGCAGGCGGCTCAGGCTGCCTTCCCCGACTGGCGACGCACGCCGCCGGTCCAGCGCGTCCAGTATCTCTTCAAGCTCAAGAGGTTGTTGGATGAGCACTTTGACGAGATCGCCCGTCTGACGGTAGATGAGTGCGGCAAAACGATGGACGAGTCGCGAGGCGAACTGCAACGCGGCGTCGAGAACGTCGAAGTCGCGACTGGCATCCCGACGTTGATGCAGGGCTACAACTCAGAAGACATTGCAAGCGGCATTGACGAACACATGTTTCGTCAACCAGTAGGCGTCGTCGCTGCCATCACGCCGTTCAACTTTCCCGGCATGATCCCGCTCTGGTACCTGCCCTATGCGATCGCATGTGGCAACTGCTTCATTCTCAAGCCTTCGGAGAAGGTGCCGATGACGATGAGCCGGGTCTTTGACCTGATCGACGAGTTAGACCTGCCGCCGGGTGTGGTCAGCCTGGTGAATGGCTCGAAGGAGGCCGTTGATACCTTGCTCGACCACCCACTGGTGCGTGCTATCTCCTTCGTCGGTTCGTCGCCAGTAGCAAAGTACGTCTACAGTCGTGCTGCGGCCAACGGCAAGCGCGCCCAGTGTCAGGGTGGGGCCAAAAACCCCGTCGTTGTCCTGCCAGATGCCGATATGGAGATGGCGACCCGCATCGTCGCCGACTCATCCTTTGGCTGTGCCGGACAGCGCTGCCTGGCGACCTCGGTGACGATCACAGTCGGCGAGGCAGGCCGCGAATTCAGAGATCGGATCAGCCACGTGGCCGAGATGCGTAAGGTCGGCTACGGGATTGAGCCAGGGGTCGAGATGGGACCGGTTATCACGGCTGAGAGCAAGCAGCGCGTCGAGTCGTTGATCAGCAAAGGGGTGAACGAGGGGGCCAGGGCCCTCGTCGATGGACGCAACGCCTCGATCCCCGGCTACGAGCGCGGCAACTTCGTCCGCCCGACGGTGCTGGACAACGTCAATCCACGCAGCGAGATTGCTGGTATCGAGATCTTCGGCCCGGTTCTGAGCTTGATGCACGCCCAGACGATTGATGAGGCGATTGAATACGTGAACGCCACCTCTTATGGCAACATGGCCTGCTTGTTCACGAGCAGTGGGGCCGCGGCACGCAAGTTCCGCTACGAGGCGCAGGCGGGCAACATCGGCATCAACATCGGCGTGGCCGCACCGATGGCCTTCTTCCCGTTCTCTGGCTGGAAGGACAGCTTCTTCGGCGATATGCACGCTCAGGGACGCGACGCCATCGAATTCTACACGGAAAAGAAGGTCGTCGTTGAACGCTGGCCCAAGGAGTGGTCACGTACATTTTAGGCGCGGGGGTGGGCGAACTTTACAAGGGTAGGTTCCTTCAAAATGAGATTTGCTGCTTCGGCAAAAAGTCCTTGAGTTCGTAGCACGGCAAGACTCAGTTTGTCATTTCTGGGTTCAGCCCGTCCTCCTCTCTCGCGAGATGGAGTCCCCAGAGGTTCACCATTGCGTACATGCCCGCTAGAAGACCGAAGAGGCTCCCGACCGTGAAGATCGTATCAATTGGACCAAAGGCCAGTCCGAGAAACCTCGCGTGGAAGTCATGCAGAACCATACTGGCAAGGTAACCCACCAAGGCGGTAGAAACCAGTATGGAGAGCATGACGATAGTGATGATCACCGAGAAAGTGCGACCAATCAAGGTGCGCGGCGTGACGTGTAGCAAGAGCGGATCAGAGGCCACACCAATTGCGGCGTACGGTATTCCGAAGAGAAAGGAGACTACCACTGCTGGCGCGAAGCTCGTCTGACGAGCGTAGACCAGCAGGAGCCCGCTCAGTAGCAGGATCGAGAGCCAGAAGGTGCGTGCCACGCCTATGCGTTGCGCAAAGAGTCCGGCCAGGAATGCACCCATCATGGCTCCGACTCCAAAGGCGAGGCTGAGAAAGCTGGAGAGGCTCGCAGGGATATGCAGATTCTGGAGCGCGAAGAAGATTCCAAGAGCGCTGAACGCGCTGAACCCAAACATGCCCACGACGGACGTCACCAGGATGGTCATCAGGACCCGGTTTCCCGCCAGGAAGTGGAGCCCACTGACAAATTCGCGCAGAAAATGCGTCTGCTGTTCCGGCTGGGGACGAACACCAGAAGGTGACGCATGCACAGCGAGAAGTGCCAGGAAAGACACCACAAATGAGAGTGCATTGATGATCAGCGCCCAAAGAGCACCGAAGCGAAAGTAGAGCAGCGCCGCCACTGGCGGACCCACGACGACAGCCAGGTTTCTTGTGACTTCTAAGAGCCCGGTGGCATGCGCACGATCTGGTTCAGTTACCATGTCGCCAACGAGCGCGAGGCGCGATGGGTCGAAGAACTGAGCGCAAATCGTGGCAAGGACCACCACGAGATAGATCGCCACGAGCTGCCCAAACGGGGGAAGTTGGAAGGGAGGAGGGAGGATGCCTGTTGCCAGCAGGAGGAGCAGGATAAGAATGGCGCGCAGTGCATCCATGAGAAGCATGGTGGGACGCTTCTGCCAGCGATCGACAAAGACACCGGCAATCGGTCCGGCCCCGAGAGTGGGAAGAGCTGTAGCGACAAAGATGCCACTCACGGCGAGCGGTGCCCAACGTTGCTCACGTGCGATGGAGGTAGCGATCCAGAAGACCAGTGTGTAATCGAAGACGACATCACCCAACTTGGAAATGGCCTGAGCACTCCACAAGAGAGTGAAATCACGGTTGATGAGCAGCCCACGTTTTCTGGCTGCTTGTCCAGAGGCAGTTTTGATTCTGTCCATATAGAGATCATCGAATAAGCGGGGGCGTTACCGGTCATACCCGCGCAGATGCGCCTGCTGCCATTGCCAGGCATCGCCAATCATCGTGGCAAGGTCGGGCTTTTGTGGAGTCCAGCCCAGTTCATCGCGAATCTTGCGGCTAGAAGCGACGAGTATTGGAGGATCTCCAGCACGGCGGGGAGCCTCAACAGCGTTGATAGGAACTCCCGTTACTTTACGAGCGGTCTCGATCACCTCGCGTACAGAAAATCCCAGGCCATTGCCAAGGTTATAGATCCGGTGTTCCCCGGCATGGACGCTGTCCAGTGCGAGCAGGTGGGCGCGTGCCAGGTCCTCAACGTGAATATAGTCGCGGATCGCGGTCCCATCGGTAGTGGGATAGTCGGTTCCGTAGATCTGAACCGCGGGTTGTTGTCCTGCTGCCACTGAAAGCACGATGGGGATAAGGTGCGTCTCGGGATGATGATCTTCTCCCCACCGCCCACTGGCTCCAGCAACGTTGAAATAGCGAAGACTGATCGCCGCCAGGCCATGGGCAGCGACCATAAAGCCAATCATCTGGTCGATCGCCAGCTTCGATCCTCCATAGGGATTCGTCGGGCGAGGAACTGCCGTCTCGAGAATCGGTACCTCTTCAGGCTCTCCGTAGACTGCAGCTGTCGACGAAAAGACGAGGCGCGGTACGCGTGCAGTGCGCATGGCCTCCAGCAGATTCAGCGTGCCGCAGACGTTGTTGCGGTAGTAGCGCTCTGGCTGCTGTACAGACTCGCCTACCAGGGACAACGCCGCGAAATGCAGCACACCGTCGAAGCCCATGCCAAGCACCTGATTCAACGAGGCTTCATTCAGCAGATGGCCCTCGATGAAGCGCGCTCCATCTGGTACAGCCTGGACGTGTCCTTTCGAGAGATTATCAAAAACGGTTACCTCGTGGCCGGCCACGAGAAGTTGGGCAGTCATCACACTCCCAATGTACCCGGCTCCACCTGTGACGAGAAGTTTCATTTCACGACCTCCGCGCCAGCTGCTGGCTGGAATGTATAAAATACCGGTTGCTTGAAGCCGCGCGCTTCAAAGTTTTGCTGGACAGTATGTGCCAGCGTCTCAGTACCTTCAGGTTTGATCAGCGCAATAGCACAACCGCCGAAGCCCGCGCCAGTGAGGCGCGCACCCACGGCTCCGGACTGACTGGCTAGCTCGACAAAGGTATCCAACTCTGGCGTCGAAACTTCGTAATCGTCGCGCAGGGACCGGTGGGATGCGTACATCAGCTGCCCGAACTCTACAAAATCATGTCGCCGCAACGCTTCGACAGCCTCCAGTACCCGCGCATTCTCAGTTACGACGTGGCGAGCCCGTTTGAGTTCTTCGCCGGAGAGCCTGTCCAGGTCCTGTATTTGGGCATCGCGCAGCTCCTTGATGCCCAGTGTGCGGGCTGCCTGTTCGCACGCCTGTCGACGGGCGTTGTAGCCCGTCGCGCCCAGTTCCCGGGAAACCTGGGTGTCGCAGACGAAGAGGGTGAGCCTGGCCTCGGTCAGGTTTAATGGAACAGGCTCTGCTTCAAGCGAGCGACAGTCTATCAGCAGAGCCATACCCGCCTGGCACAGGAGCGAGGCGTACTGGTCCATGATGCCGCTGTTTACGCCGACAAACGCGTTCTCGGCATGCTGGCACAGCACGGCGAGGTCCTTCTTAGGAATCCTGAATTGAAAGAATTCATCAAGCGCGAGCGCGGTGGCAGCTTCGATCGCTGCAGAAGAAGAGAGCCCACCCGCCAGCGGGACATCTCCTGCAAACGCGCCCCGGAACGCTGGAACTTCATAGCCCCGCTCTTTCATTGCCCAGACGACACCGCTCGGGTAGTCCGCCCACGACCCCTCACGCTTGCCAAGGAGTTGGCGTCTCTCCTGAAAGTCGGCGGAGTAGAGTTGCGTATCACCATGTCCTATCGCCAGAGCAACGCGACGGTCTATCGCGCAGGGCAAGACGAATCCGCCATTGTAGTCAGTATGCTCGCCGATCAGGTTGACTCGCCCAGGGGCGCTGGCAACCAGGGCCGGCTCTTCTTGAAACTGATCCTGGTATGCCTGAATGGCACGTTGCTCAGTCTGCTGCATCGGTAACTCCTTTATGTTGAGTGAGCGTCGGTTTGCTCATCCTCGGCTGGTTGTCTTCCCTTTGCACGTTCAAACGCAGCACGAAGTTGTGTCGCCATTTCCTCTGGCATCTCATCGACAATAAAGGCTCCCGCACCGCTCTCGCTGCCAGCGAGATACTTTAGTTTCTCTTTGGTCCTGTTCAAAGGATAGAACTCAATGTGGAAGTGTGCCACGCCTTCATAGTTCTCTCCATCGGTTGGAGCCTGATGCATCACCATCATGTAGGGAAGAGAGAAATTCCAGAGCGCATCATAGGAGACCAGCACCTGTTTCAAGACATGAGCCAGGTCGCGGCACTCGGCTGGTTCAAGGTCGGCGATCGAAGGCACACAGCGCTTCGCGTAGATGTGCATCTCAAAGGGATAACGCCCGAAAAACGGAACAAAGGCGGCGAAGTGTTCCCCTTCGACGACTATGCGGCGACCATCCCGCTGCTCCTCAGCCAGGATAGCGCAGTGCAGGCAGCTGCCCGGGTGCGTCTCCCGGTATTCTCGGGCCGAATGCAACTCCTTTGCGGGCCGGGGAGGGATGAACGGGTAGCCGTATATCTGTCCGTGTGGATGATGAAGGGTCACTCCGATAGCTTCACCCTTGTTCTCAAAGATGAAGACGTATTGAATTACATCAGTAGCACCGAGATCCCTGTAGCGGTCAGCCCATACCTCCACAAGCTCGCGGATGCGCCGCTCTCCCATTTTCGCGAGCGAGCTGTTGTGGTTCTCTGAATAGACGACAACTTCGCAGAGTCCACGACCGGACGCGGTAGGAGTCAATTCACTGCCTAGCTCCTCGGGAGGTGGGGCGTCCAGAGTGTACGATGGGAAACGATTCTCAAACACGACGATTTGATAATGAGCGCGGGGGATTTCAGTGGGGTACCCTCCTTCCTTTGTAGGACACAGGGGACACCACTCAGCGGGCGGTAAGAATGTGCGATCCTGCCGCTGAGATGCATAGGTTACCCATTCCTTCAGGAGGGGGTCCCAGCGTAGCTGGCTCATTCCTCGCTTTCCTCCTCGTTCTCGTCATTCTCCTCGTCAAAGATATAGAAGATGATGTACCGCCCATCGTCCTTCTGTATGCGTTCTTTTCTCATACTGAATCTCCTGTCTCACACTCGTATTCTTAACGAGTCTATTGAGCCAATAGCACTGCTACATCGCGTTCGTCTATTTCTATCTGTCTCTCAACCTCTTTTCCATTCAGCAGCGAGGTAAATTTCCCGGCTGGTAAGGCGACCACTTCGGGTTTGTCGGTATGATTGAGGAAAAAGTACACAACACGTCCGTCGGCCCGCACACGCTGCGTTACCTCTATACCATTTGGAACGTTCAGCACGGGAGACACGCTAGCTTGCTGGCAAAGCAGACGCATCAGGCCCGCCAATAGCTCATTGCTTCCCTGCGTTGCCACATAATACGCCTGTCCCTGCCCAAATTGATGAACTGTCAGAGCAGGTCCCATGGCGTAGTAGTCATTTGCAAAGACCCCAATTGCCCGCGCTCCCTCGAGATGCACCACCTCTCCCCAAAGCGTACAAGGGTAGGTGCCCTGCAACGGACCCTCTTCAATCGCGATCTGGTTGGTCATATTTTCTGTCCAGGGATCGAACTCCTCGACGTGTATCCCCAATAGTTTACGCAACTCGCCAGGGTATCCGCCTAACGCCACACGATCATTCTGATCTACGATCCCGCTAAAGTACGTTGTCAGCAGTATACCACCCCGCTCGACAAACTTTTCCAGGTTCTTCGGTACCCCAGGACGAAGCATATAGAGCAAAGGAGCCACTACCAGGCGATAGTTAGTCAGGTCGCTATCAGGCTGAAGAAGATCAACCGCGACATTCAGGCCATGCAGCGGGGCATAATAGGTCTTCATTTGTTCCCAGTAGTGCAAACGGTTGCTCGGCCTTTGCGGGTATTCGATTGCCCACCAATTCTGCCAATCCATGAGAATAGCAACCTGCGCAGTAGTACGTGACCCGACTACATCCGCTGAAAGTTGTTTCAACTCGGCTCCCAGTTGTGCCGCTTGCTGGAAGATACGATTGTGTTCATTTCCCTCATGCGTCACAACCGCACTGTGGAACTTCTCTGCTCCTGCCTGCGATTGCCGCCATTGAAAGAACATGATGCCATCAGCACCATGCGCAAGATTCTGATAACTGAGCACGCGCATACGGCCTGGTCGCTTGTGGGGATTTTGCGGCATCCAATTCACCTGGCTGGGACTCTGTTCCATGAGGAGATAGGGCTGCCCGCCTTTCAACGAATGCATGAGATCATCCGTAATTGCCGTTTCCCAGGCGGGAACAGTATTAGCAGGATAACTATCATTTGAGATGATATCCAGGTGTGGCGCCCAGGCGAAATAGTCGACCGGTTTGAAGGCCCCCATAAAGTTGGTGGTGATCGGAATTTCAGGAGTGATCTCGCGTAAAATGCGTGCCTCCGTGAGGTAGCACTCAAGGAGCGAGTCAGACATGAAACGCTGGTAGTCCAAGACTTGTCCTGGATTGCTGTGTGTAGGTGAGATGCGAGGCGGCAGCACGTCCTCCCAGGCATAGTAATGTTGACTCCAGAAATCGGTTCCCCAGGCAACGTTCAAGCTATCGAGCGAACCATAGCGTGCCTGCAGCCATTTCCGAAAAGCGGCGGCGCACTGGTCGCAATAACAAGCCGAGACATGGCATCCATATTCGTTATTGACATGCCACAGTTTCAGCGCCGGATGGGTAGCATAGCGCTCGGCCAGTCGCCGCACCAACTCAGCCGCTTCGCGCCGAAAATCGACACTATTGGGGCAATAGTGCTGACGGGAACCATGACTGAGTCGCGTTCCTTCACGTGTGACGGGTAACATGTTGGGATAAAGACGGCTCATCCATGTCGGTGGGGAGGCCGTTGCTGTCGCCAGGTTCGCGGCAATATCATTCTCTGCAAGCATATCCATGATGCGATCCAATTGGCTGAACTGATAGTGCTCAGGCGCTGGCTCAAGTGATGCCCAGGAGAAGATGTTGATCGAAGCCATATTTACGCTCGCCAGCTTCATCAACCGCATATCCTCAAGCCAGACATCTTCAGGCCATTGCTCAGGGTTATAGTCCCCACCGTAGAGGATCGTTGCTGGAAAAGGTTCTTGCATTAATATCTCCTGCTTCTAGAATGTATTCCTATTCGCTGTTCAAAAAGCCTGGACTGACAATGATACGCTTTTTTGGCGTCCCGGCTCTCAAGCGGATCGACGCTGCGGAGTTTTTATCGCAGCTCCGCAGCGGTAAAGGGCTTAGGGAGCCTCTTCCCAAGAAAGCTCATCCGATTTGTGTATCATTGTCAGGGCGACCGCAAGGGATCGCCCCTACTATATACGGGCTTGCCAAGCCGCTCCATTCGTGTAGAGTAGGGGCGATCCCTTGCGGTCGCCCTGCTGCATTGCACTTTTTGTATCTTTCGCCAGCAGAGTCTCTCAAGAGTAGGTATTTTATGATGTCGCCTTGGAGGCGTCCCCGCCCCACACACCCCTTCCCCCGCTTACACGGGGAGGTTTTTTGAAACGCATCGGTCGCCAGAGGCTGTCATCCCTTCGCTTCTCTGAGGGCAGGCGTCTTCGCGCGAGCTTTGGATCTCTCGCCGGGCACAACGCAGATCCTGAGCGCAGCGAAGGATGACATATCGCCCCTCGTTGGGGCGCGGGTACCGCGCCTCAGGAGCTTTGCCAACCGCATTAGCCTTTGACGCTGCCGGCGCCCAGACCGCCACGCCAGAAACGTTGCAGGATGATACAGCCAAAGAGCAGCGGGATGGAGGAGACCAGCGCCCCGGCGATGATCAGCGTGTAGAGAAACTTATTGGCTCCCCCCGTCGTCACATTCCAGGTCTGCAAGCCCACGGTGATGGGAAACAGCTTCTGGTCCGAAAGCATCACCAGCGGCAGAAAGTAGTTGTTCCAGATGGCCACGAACTGGAAGAGCAGGATGGTCA
>WNGQ01000051.1_pt1 | contig 134918 bp, 135 predicted proteins | sample 5407661 | NCBI WGS metagenome assembly WNGQ01 (sample SAMN13153382, study PRJNA577476) | soil metagenome | isolation source: 60 cm soil or saprolite under Garry oak tree replicate 2 | place: USA:California | collected 2016-06-15 | reverse complement strand
TGGCGGACGACATGCCGGACGAGGACACGCACCCGTTCTTCCCGGACCACTTCTGGCCCTACCCGATCATCGCGGTCGTGATGCTGGTCGCGGTCGGCCTGCTGTCCGCGATCGTTCAGAAGAACCTGCAGCTGGAGGCTTCGGCCGACCCGAGGGCAGTCACCATCCCGCGGCCGGACTGGTACTTCCTTTTCCTGTTTCAGTTCCTGAAGCTGGGCAACGAGTTCGTCTTCTCGATCGGCATCGGAACGGTCGCGATCATCCTGCTGCTGATCTTTCCGTTCCTCGACACCGCCATCGGTCCCCGGGTGGGGCGACGCCTGGGCTGGACGACGTGGCCGGTCCCCGGCCGCAACATCATCACGGGCACCGCGTTCGTGCTCGCCCTGCTCTCCATCGCGCTCCTTGAGCTCTGGGCGCTCGCTGGTCCTGGGTTCTGCCTGCCGTGGTTCGTGAACTCGCCCGTTTGCGGGGCGTAGCAGAGCGCCGAACGGGCTAGGTCCGCGAGTCGTACAGCTGCTTGCTCAGCTCCAGCTGGGCCAGATGCTCGCGGGCGTGGCCGTAGTTCGAGACCAACCACTCGATCCCAGGCTTCGGCGGCCGGTCTCCCCGGGGTCGCATCTCGGTGAGGTCGGCGGCCGTCAACGCGGCGATCTGCTTCTCCAGCTCCCGGTCCGCCCGGTCCAGCAGTGCGAGAAGGTCGGCGGCCTCGAGCTCGACCTTGAACTCCGATTCGCGGTCCCGGTCGGACTCGATCAATCGCAAGGCGCGGATCATCTCCCGCTCCGAGCCGAGCGTGTGGGCCACCAGCACTGCAATCGAGTTGGCCTTAGGCAGCGGACGCCAGTTGAGCGTCCCGTGGTCGAGGCCCCGCACCTGCTCGCGGAGCTTGTCGTGGATCTCGCGGTAGAGGGCGCCGATCGTGTTTGCGATCGTTTGCGCGCCGGCTTCGTCCATTCGGCCTAGACCTTTTCAGTCACGCGGTATTCGAGGTAGCGCCCCAACAGTAATCGCGTGTGGGCTTCGAGGGCGGGCAGGACACTCAGGACGAGGCCGACCATGGGGTAGAGAAGATACTCGAGGTACACCGCGCCTCTCCTCCAAGCCGGCCAGGCGGCCGGCTTGGGCGGCAGCATCCTGATCTCGACGTATAGGAAGAACACCACGGTCGAAAGCGTGACGCCAAGGAGAAGGCCCGAAACGCTCCACAGCGTCTGCCCCAGGTCGGTCAGCGAAAAGTCGGTGCTGACCCAGATCGGGACCGACGCGCCGAACAGAAGAAGCACCGGCAAGAAGATCCAGTTGAGGTGGTTCAGGAAGAGGTTCATGAACCGTCGCGTGCGCAGCCAGAAAGGGATCTCAGGATGCTTGAAGAACCGGGCGAGGACGTAGGGCACGTCGGTGATTCCCCACGCCCACCGCTTGATCTGGTTGTACTGACTCACATGCGTCGCGGCGTAGTCCCGCGCCTGGGGTGAGTCGCCGTAGATCGGCAGCCAGACGGATTTGACCGCGAACTTCTTGCCGAAGGTGAAGAACGCCTTCCAGTAGAAGCGCGAATCCTCCGGGATCACGTCCTTGTCCCAGTAGCCGACCTTGTGCACGAAGTCGAGGCTGCACGTGTAGCTCGAGAACGCGACCAGGCGGTGCGGCTGGGAATGGAGAAACATCTGCCATTGGGACGTGCTCGCGGACATGATGCGGACGGCCAGCGGTACGTCCCAGATGTTGTTGTGGAACAGCGGGACGGGCTGCCAAATCCGGTAGTCGCGGAGTGGCTCGCGGGCGTGGTGCCAGCTGATCCAGGCGAAGTACTGGGGATGGACCCGGTAGTCGGAGTCAAGGTCGGTGATGAGGACCTTGCTCAGGTCGAAGCCCTCCTCGGTGAGGACTCTGACCATCCAGCGGCCGCCCCAGTTCATGGCCGCCGACTTGCCGGCGACTATGCCCGGCTCGAGGGGATCCTTGATGTGGTACAGGCCGCGCAGCCTGCCGCCGAACTTCTCCTTGAGCCTGGCCACGTTCTCCCAGCCCGGCTTGTCGGTCTCCCGGGTGATGATGCCGACCAGCTTCAGGTCGTCGGGATAGTTGGCGTCGACGATGGCCTGCACCGTCCGCTCGAGCACGTGGTACGGCTCGGTGTAGGTCGGGATGACACAGAGGTGGTAGAAGCCGAGCGGGTCGGCGGCCGTGTCCGGGGCCTTCTCGCGGCTCCGGGCAAGCCAGTCCATGCTCATGTCGCGGCGCATCTTGGTCAGCGTCCCGTACACACCGGTCACCACGCCGACCGCGCGGAGGACCCAGTAGGCGTCGAAGATCAGCACGGCGACCGCGACCACGAGCGCGCCGGTGGAGTGAAAGATGATCGGGATCCACGCCGGGGCCAGCAGCATGATCCACGTGACCAGGCCGGGCGAGGCCTCGAACAGGCGAGCGCAGAACTGGCGCAGCGCTTGCTCCCAGACAGGCGCCGGCGGCGGGGCTTCGATGACTGCCACGGCTCGATTATGGCCTCGGAATAGGAAACCGACCGGGCGCCTTGTATTAGGCGTGAAGAACGTTCAGCACTTCGACGGACCGACTTTTGATACCGACGTCCTGCAGGCCGGTGAGCCTGTGGTCGTCGACTTTTACGCCGACTGGTGCCACCCCTGCCACATGATGGCGCCGCTCGTGGAGCAGCTTGCGGGCGAGTACGCCGGCAAGGTCAAGATCGGCAAACTGGATGTCGAGGCGAACCAGGAGTTAGCGATCCGGTACGGCGTCATGGGCATCCCGACCCTGGGCCTTTTCAAGGGCGGAAAGATGGTCGACCGGTTGGTCGGCTATCCGGGCGGGGCGGCTCCGGTCCGAGCCTGGATCGAGAAGGGCGCCGACGTCGCTCAGGCCAAGAGCGGCGACGCCGCGGCGGTAACGAACTAGAGCCGAACGGCTTTTGGGCGGCTGGGTGATTCGCCGCGAGTGCCGGCGGACGCGGGATTGAAGAAGCTCGGAATGCCGCGAGTGCCGGCAGACGCGGCATTCCACCTTAGCGTCTCACTGGCGGCCGGGTTCACGCCGGCCGCAACTATGCCTGTAGGGCTGCCAGGCGTCGCCTGTGGAAGGTCTTCAGTTAAGTCCCAACCGTATACCGGAGGGTGAGCAGGCCGGCCGGCGAAGCCGGCCCGCCGATGAGCGGGAACCATTTGGGTGCCCGCTCATACCCTTAATGTCCCCACATTGCGCGCTCGGCGTGCTGGACGGTTTCCGGGCCGTGCTCGCCCGTGCGGATCCGGACCGCATCCTCGACCCCGATGACAAAGATCTTCCCGTCGCCCACCACGCCGTTCTCGGTGCGCGCGGCGACCGCGAGCTTGTCGACCACCGTCCCCACAATCTCGGACCTCATCACCGCTTCGATCTTGAGTCGCGGTCGGAGGGAGATGTGCACGGCCCTCCCGCGATAGGTCTCCGTGTAGCCACCCTGCGCGCCGCAACCCTTTACCTCGGTCACGGTCACACCCGACACGCCGCATTCGTCCAGCACGTCCTGGACCTCCTGCAGGCGCTCGTGCCGAATGATCGCCACGACCATCTTCATGGCCAGTCCGCTTCCGTTTGCCGTCATGCCGGCGACACCTCCTTCTTGGCCGTCGGCACGTGTTCGGTCGAGGGGTGCGGGTTGACAGTCGGCGTGTCCGGCTGGCGGTAGACGCCACCCGGGACCGGCATGAACGACTCTGGGTAACCCCACATGCCGTGCTCGCTGATGTCCAAACCCTCCATCTCCTCGCCCGCGGAGACGCGCAGGCCAACGGTCTTCTTGATGACCCAGAACAGACCGTAGCTCAGCGCGAACACGGTGACGAACGAAGCGGTGACGGCGATTGCCTGGGCGCCCAGCTGGTGGAAGCTCCCGGTGTAGAAGAGACCGCCCTCACCCACGCCGTTGAACTTCGCCAGCGCCGGGACGGTGAACAGTCCGCAGCTCAGAGTGCCCCAGATCCCGGCGAGGCCGTGCGCCGGCAGGGCGCCCACCGGATCGTCCAGGTACCGGTCGATGAGAAGCACACCGACCACGACGATCACGCCGGCGACCGCGCCGATGACGATCGCGGCCCATGGCTCGACGTAACCCGATGGCGCGGTAATGGCGACCAGTGCCGCGATCGCCCCGTTGCCGATCATGCCGACATCCATCGTCTTCGTGATCAGGTAGATGGTGGCAAGCGCCGCAACCGCGCCGCCGGCCGCCGCCAGATTGGTCACGACCACGATGTCCGCAAAGTGGAGGTTGGTCGCGTTGAGGGTCGAGCCGGGGTTGAAGCCGAACCATCCGAACCACAGGATCAGCACGCCGAGCTGAGCCAGCGGCATGTTGTGGCCGGGTATTGCGTTTACGCGACCCCGCTCGTACTTGCCGATTCGCGCTCCGAGAAGCAGAAGCCCGGCAAAGCCCGCGGTCGCGCCGGTCAGGTGGACGACGGTGGATCCCGCGAAGTCCTGCGCCCCCAGGGTTGCCATCAGGTAGCCGCCGCCGAAGAGCTGGTGGCTGATGAGCGGATAGATGAAGGCCGCGAACGGCACGCCAAACAGGATGTAGACGATGAACTTGGTCCGCTCGAGCATCGTGCCCCAAACGATCGCGAGGGACACCGCGCAGAAGACGAACTCGAAGAACCACTTGGCAGCGGCCGGCGCCGTGCTGGCGGCGATGGCCGGGAGACTGAGCTGTGATCCGGGGCTGAAGGTCGGGAAGAAGCCGCTGCCGCCGATCACGGCGAAGATGCCGCCGGCGCCGAACGCGAATCCAAATCCCACGGCCCAGTACGCGATGGAGCTCACGCTCAGGTTGGTGATGACCTTGGCCACCACCGTGCCGACGTTCTTCATGCGGCTGAAGCCAACTTCGAGCATCGCGAAGCCCGCCTGCATGAAGAGGACGAAACAGCCGGCGACGATTACCCAAACCGTGTCGGCGGCGACGGCTGCTGCGGAGGTCGCGGTGGTGTCGTCGGCCAGAGCTGTAACTGGGGCCAGGGCGGCCAGCGCGGCACCAAGACCCGACAGGAGGAGCAAGCGGCGTCGGCGAAATAGCGCGTTCATGAGCTCCACGAGTACAGGCAAGGACGTCACCTCCGGGTTGATGAGGCCAGCCTATGGGCGCCCGGCCGTCGGCAAAAACGTGTGGCATAAACGAATTGGCCGGTCCGAGCCTCGTACCGATCGCACGAGAAAGCCCGGCTTGTGGACGGGACCTTTTTGTAACAAGCGCACAGAAAAGCAACGTGCCGGTTCGTGAGGGTCTTACCTGATCTCTGGCCAACCCCTTCCCTACGATGACCCTGGGGCCCGCATCAAAATCCTGGTTTTTCGTGGAGGGTGTTCATGGCAGTAGTGACAAAGTCGGTCAGCAAGACCAGCCCGCGTGAGGTGCTCGAGCGGGCGAAGGCCGAGGGCGTCGAGGTTGTCGACGTCCGCTTCATCGACCTTCCGGGCACATGGCAGCACTTCAGCCTTCCGCTGGGCGAGCTGGACGTCGACAGCTTCAAGGATGGGCTCGGATTCGACGGCTCGAGCATTCGTGGGTTCCAGTCGATCGATGAGAGCGACATGTTGCTCATGCCTGACCCCGACTCGGCGACCATAGACCCGGTCCTGTCGCACAAGACGCTTTTTCTGATCTGTGACGTGGTGGACCCCATCACCGGCGAGCCATATTCGCGCGACGCGCGCTTCATCGCCAAGAAGGCTGAGGAGCACCTCCGGCGGTCCGGCATCGCCGACGTGAGCTACTGGGGCCCGGAGGCGGAGTTCTACATCTTCAACTCGCTCCGGTTTGACCAGAACGCCCACAGCGGCTACTACTTCATCGACTCCGACGAAGGGATCTGGAACTCGGGCAAAAACGCTGAGAACAACGTGGCGTACCGGCCGCGGCACAAGGAGGGCTACTTCCCCGTGCCCCCAACCGACAAGCTGCAGGACCTGCGCTCCGAGATCATGCTCAAGCTGATCGAGGCCGGCGTCCGGGTGGAGGTGCAGCACCACGAGGTCGGCACGGCAGGTCAGGCCGAGATAGACATGCGGTTCGACTCCCTGACCAAGATGGGCGACAAGCTCATGGTCTACAAGTACGTGATCAAGAACATCGCCGCGCAGCATGGTTACGTGGCGACGTTCATGCCCAAGCCGCTGTTCCAGGACAACGGTTCCGGGATGCACGTGCACCAGAGCCTGTGGAAGGACGGCGAGAACCTGTTTGCCGACGCAGAGGGTTACGCCGGCCTCAGCCAGGCCGCCGTCTACTACATCGGCGGCCTCCTGAAGCACGCGGCGGCGCTGCTCGCGATCTGCGCGCCGACGACCAACTCCTACCGCCGCCTGGTCCCCGGTTACGAGGCCCCGATCAACCTCGTGTACTCGAAGCGCAACCGTTCTGCGTGTGTGCGCATCCCGATGTACTCGACCAACCCGAAGACGAAGCGCGTCGAGTTCCGCTCGCCCGACCCGGCCGCGAACCCCTACCTCGCGTTCTCCGCGTGCTTGATGGCCGGTCTCGACGGCATCAAGAACAAGATCACCCCGCCAGAGCCCGTCGACAAGGACATCTACGAGCTGGAGGGCGAGGAGAAGGCGAAGATCAAGTCGGTGCCAGGCTCGCTTGCCGAGTCACTCGACGCTCTGGAATCGGACCACGCGTTCCTGCTCGAGGGCGGCGTGTTCACCGAGGACGTGATCGAGACCTGGATCGACTACAAGCGCAAGAAGGAAGTTGACGCGGTTGCGCTGAGGCCCCACCCGTGGGAGTTCATGCTCTACAGCGACGTCTAGCCCAGCTACTCCGAGGGCCTCGGCGAAAGCCGGGGCCCTTTTCTTTCTGCGTGTGATTTCCCGCAATCGCCGGCGCTCGCGGGTTTGGGATGGGAATGAAACCCGCGACTGCCGGCACTCGCGTGTCTGGCCTACATGCCGAGCATCGCGCGGGCCCGCAGGGCGATGCTGATCGCCACCCGCATTTCCGGGTCGTCCAGATCGAGGCCGGTCAGAACCTGGATCCGCTCGACCCGGTAGGTCATCGAGTTGATGTGAATGCCCAGGTTGCGGGCAGCGGCGCGGCGGATCCAGCGCGCTGCCGAAAGGGCCTCCAGTGTCTCGAGCAGCGGCGTGTCGCGCGACTGCGCGTACTCGAGCAGAGGCCCAAGCAGCTCCTGGACAAAACGGCGCAGCGCTTCCGGACTCTGTACCTCGAGCAGCAACCTGAACGCCCCGAGGGAGCGATAGGACGCGACGCGCCCTCGGCCACCCGCGCGGCGCGTGAGGCGCAGGGCCTGGCGGGCCTCGACGTGCGAGCGAGCCAGCTCGCCGACGCCATTGGCGAGGTTGCCGATGCCGACCGAGCCCGAGCCCGGCTTCATCACGGGCGCCGCGGTCGCCAGCACCTGCGCGGCCAGCCTCTCCACGGCGGACAGGTCTGCAGCCAGCTCGTCGGGGACGAGGAACACAGCCGACGCGGACCGAACCAGGGTCAGCGCGCCAGGCAGCCGCGAGCGGATCAGCCCGCTGAGCGCCTGGTCGAGCCTGTCCTGCTGGCCCCGAGCCGCCAGCGCCGCCTCGGTCTTGTCATCGTCAGGCTCGAGCACGACGACCCACGCGCGCTGCGGCAGCCGGTGGCCCAGGCGCTCCGCCTGCCGCGCGATCCGCTCCGCCTCGTCCGACTCGAGCCCGCCGGCCAGAACTTCCTCGACCAGGTCGCCCCGCAGCCGGCGTTCGACCTCTGCCGCGGCACGCTCTTTGGCGAGCTCCAGCGCAAGCACGGTCGAACCGTGTTCGAGCGCGCGTAGACGTCCCTCCGGGTCGACGCTCTCCTCGTCCACCGCGACCGCCAGGAAACCAAGCATCTCGGCGCCCGCGCGTACCGGCACGACGTCCAGGGCGCGCGCCGGACGCCCTGCGTTGATCCTCACCTCGCGCGCCGCCGTCTGGGCCAGCGTCGCGGGAACGTGGATGCGTGGCGGCATTCCGTCGGAGGCCTCCCCCACTCCCCTGACGCGATAGCCGTCCGCCGAGTAGAGCGCGGCGCGCCCTCCCGCGAGGGAACCGATCACCTCGAGGATCGGTGGGATGCCGGCGCCTTCCAGGGAGAGCTTCGTGAACCGCTCGTGGATGTCGTGGGAGAGGCTGATCTCGGCCAGCTGGACCTCGGTCCGCCGCTGCAGCTCGCTGCGCTCGAGGATGCCGGCCACTTGGCCCGCGATGGCGCGCAGAAAATCGACGTCCCCGGAGTTGAATTCGCGTCGCTCGGTGCTCTGCACGTTGATGACCCCGACGAGGCGCGGCCCGGATTCGATCGGCACCGATGCCATGGAATGGAAACGGTCTTCGTCGAGCCCCGGCACCCACTTCCAGTGCGGCTCCTTGCTCACGTCAGGCACGACAGCCGGCCTGCGGGACTCGGCGACCCAGCCTGTGATTCCCTCGCCCATCTTCATCGTCACCTTGCCGACCATGTTCTCGTTCAGGCCGTTGGTCGCCGTCAGGAGCAGCTCCCGACCGGGCGGTGTCAGCAGATAGAGCGAGCAGACGTCTGTTCCGATGGCGGAGGTCGTCTCGCGGATGATCAGCTCGAGGAGCTCGTCCGGGCGCGGCGTCGATGCGGCCGCCTGGGCGAGGCGGACCAGGAAGCTGAGCTCGCGCGCGGCCAGGCTGGTGTCCGCCACTCCGGACAGGTTCCTGCTCTCTCTCACGCCACGCCTCGTGTCATTCGCACCATGGACAACGCTCTGGCTAGTGTGACCGATACAGACTCGACCTGGTGAGGGGTTGGCGCTAGATTTAGCCCCACCGTGCCTACACAGAACTCCGCCCGCTGGCGCGAACACTTCGCCGGGGTCGACCTGCCGGTGCCGATCTACGGGGGCGGGACCGTCACTGGGATCAACCTGGACAACGCGGCCAGCACGCCTTCTCTGACGTCTACTCGAGCGTCCACCGCGGCACCGGTTACAAGTCCCGCGTCTCCACCGAGGCCTACGAGCGGGCGCGCGAGCTCGTCGGTCGCTTCCTCGGCATCGACGAAGAGAACCAGGTGGTGATCTTCGTCAAGGGGACAACCGACGCGCTAAACCGCATCGCCGCGGAGCAGGCCCGGCTCGACGGTCGACGAGTCCTCGTCACGGAGATGGAGCACCACGCCGATCTCCTACCGTGGCGCCACCGCAGCGGGCACGTGATGGTCGAGCTGACGGAGGACGGCCGCATCGACCTGGAGGCGATCGACGATGCCCTGAAGACCGCCGATGGCACCATCGGTCTCATCGCGGTGTGTGGCGCCTCCAACGTGACGGGGTTTGTGTCGCCCATTCACGAAGTGGCCGAGCTCGCGCATCGCTACGGAGCTCGGGTTTCTATCGACGCGGCGCAGCTGGCGCCGCACCACCCCATCGAGGTCCTGCCCGCAAGCGACCCTGGTCACCTCGACTTCGTTTCGTTTTCGGGACACAAGATGTATGCGCCCTACGGCGCCGGCGTGCTCGTCGCACCTCGGGACTTCTTCTCGGGGGCGCCGGAGGTCATGGGCGGCGGCGCGATCAGCATCGTGACCTGGGATGACACCTACTGGGCCGATCTACCCGACCGCGAGGAGGCCGGCTCGCCAAACGTGATGGGCGCTGTTGCGCTCGGTGTGGCGATCGAAACGCTGCTCGACCTGGGGTTCGACGCGATGCTCCATGACGAGGCGCAGCTCGGCACCCGCATGCTCCAGGGACTCAGCCGAATCCCGGGTGTAGGGGTGCTCGGCGGCCTGGAGCCGTGCGCTTCCGGCCGGCTTGCGCTTGCCAGCTTTGTCATCGAGGGGCTGGACCATGGGCTCGTGGCAGCCGTGTTGAGTAACGAATGGGGAATCGCCGTCCGTCACGGCTGCTTTTGCGCCCACCCGTACATGATTCACTTGCTGCACATGACCAGAGACGAGGTCGGTGCCATCGTGGACGACGTGGCCACCGGACGCCGCAGGGCTCTCCCGGGCGCGGTGCGTGCGAGCCTCGCCCCCTACAACACCGAAGCCGAGGTGGATCGCTTCCTCGACGCCGTGAGCCAGATCGCGCGCGGCCTCATCAGCGCACGCTACGAGCAGGTCGAGCAGGCAATCGACGGTGAGTACGCGCCGGCCGGCGGTTGGCCTCGCGTCGAGGCGGTGCTTTGATCAAGTTCATCGTCGAGGTTCTGCTGGCGATCTTTCTGCACCCGGTCGCGTTCGTGCTGGCCGTGATCGACATCGTCAACCGCCAGGACATCGGTGGCCTCGCGAAGTTCCTGTGGATCGTCATCAGCTTTTTCTGGGGCATCGGCCCGATCCTCTATATCGCGCTGGGCGGGGGCAAGCTCTGGTGACACCCTGACCAGATGAGAGATCGCGCGGCAACCAGGGCCCTGGTGCTCGGTCTGCTCGCGCTCTGGTTCGGCGTCATCGGCCCGTTCGCAATCTTCAGTGGCACCCGCTCGCTCAGGCGCATTCGCGCCTCGGGCGGCGAGCTCCGAGGCATTAACAGCGCAACCGTGGGACTCGTCGCGGGGATGATCGGGCTGGTGACGGCCATCGTCGGGATCGCGTACTGGTGGATCGCGTCCTGATCCGTCGCGTGGCCGTCGGGATCGTCGTGCTCGCCGTGGCCCTGTGCACCTACCCCGGCGCCCTGTTCGTCTCGCTCGCGACCCGCATCACCCCGGTCCCCAGCGCTTCCGCCGGCCCGGCCGGCGCGCTGCCCTGGCTGCATGTCGCCCATCCGTCGGGCGGAAGGCCTTACATCGCAGACGAGCAAGGCCGGATGGTGCTCCTGCACGGGGCGACGCCCGCGAGCCTGCTCGAGTTCGGGCCGGGAACTGCGCCGCTGTATCCGATCGATCTCTCTGCGTACGCGGACGGGCGCTGTCCGGACCTCAATCCAGCGAGCAAGTACCCACCCCTGTGCAGGGCGGACCTCGAGGCGATGGCCGCGTTGGGCTTCAACTCGCTCCGGCTCCCGATTTCGTGGAGCGTCCTCGAACCCACCCGCGGCAAGTTCAGCGAGATGCTCGTCGACCGCGTCGCCCAGATCGTCGACTGGGCTCGCGCTCTTCGCATGTACGTGATCATCGACATGCACCAGAACGCCTTCTCTCATTACGTCGGCACGGGCGACGGCGTGAATCTCACCTTCAACAGCGGCGCGCCGAAATGGGCGACCATCACGGATGGATTCCCTTCCTGGGCATACAGGAGTCAGCGCGAGCTCAACCCCTCGGTGTTTCAGGCAACCACGAACTTCTGGTACGACCGCGACGGGATCCAGGACGAGTACATCGCCGCGCTCGCCTTCGTCGTCCGCCGCTTCGTCACTGACAGCGTGGTCGCGGGCTACGGCCTCTACAACGAACCGTGGCCGGGGTGGAACCTCTCGCCCGGCTTCGAGGATCTCCTCCTGTTCCCTTTCTACAGGCGCGTTATCGACGCGATCACCGGGGTCCATGACGGGCTCCCCTGCTGGTCGGGCTTCTTCATGCCTGCGCCGTGCGGATATCGCGATCTCGGGGTTGGCGACCGGCGCCACCTGATGCTGCTGGACACCGGGTTGGCGCGGGAGATCACCGACTTTTCAACCCACCTCGGATTGCCGGTCAGCTCGTACCCGAACCTCGTTCTCGCGCTGCACGCTTACACGCACGTCTACACGCTGGACAAATTCGTGCTGGATCAAAAACCGCGCAATGCGACCTATCCGTGGGGCGGGTACGAGCAGAGCTACGCGTTGGCCGAACGGGAGGCCGGCGCGATGACGGCGGCGCTGTTTGTCGAGGAGTTCGGCAACAACCCGGAGGATGACGACGTGATCCTTGCCAGCCAGCTGCTGGAGCAGGAGAAGCACAATCTCGGCTTTGGGTTCTGGACCTGGAAGGAGAAGGGCGCAGGCGCCTGGGGGATGTTCGATCCGGCCGGCACCTGCTTGCGCATCGCACGCGAACGGATGCTGGCGCGGGTCTATCCGCGGCTGACGTCAGACCCTACCGCGAGCTTTCACTACGACTCCACCGACGGCGGCTTTGTGATGCACGCGAACGCAACGAGCCCCGACCGGACGACCGTCGTTTACGTGCCACCCGAGGTGACGGGCCAGATCTACAGCGTCGGGGCGGTCTCGGTTGTGGTCGGCAGCGAGACCGACGGGAGCAGGCTTGTGGTCGCCTCACCCACCGGCGGACCGTTCGTGATCGGCGTCGCCGCGGCGCCGATCCGGCTGACCGGCTGCGCCTAGGAGAAATGCACTAGTTTCTTGGGTGATCCGCAGCCGCCACAATTAAGTTTCCACGTCATTGGCATCGGCTAATCTGGAGGCAAGGGTGGGAAGCCGACCGGCAGCGTCTGGCCGTGCTCGCGCGTACCAGAACGGCTCTGGCGCGAAGGCCGTGCGAGTGGAGAAGAACGGGGCGAGCAAACGCCGCCCAGCGCCCAATGGCGAGCATGCGGCTGAGCCGGCGGTGAACCTGGTCGGGGTTTCGCGGTCGTTCGGCAAGCACGTGGTCCTCAAGGGTCTCGACTTCAGGGTGGGCGCCGGCGAGCTGGTCGAGGTGACCGGACCGAGCGGTGCCGGCAAGACCACGCTGCTTCGCCTGGTCCACGGACAGCTTCGCCCGAATGGAGGCGAGGTGTGGGTGCGCGGCAGGGGGCTGCACAGGCGCTGGCGCCTGGGCCTCGGCCGGCTCCGCCGCGACGTCGCATTCGTCTTCCAGGAGCAGAGGCTGCTGCCGCGGCTCAATGCCTTCGAGAACATCGTGCTCGCGCTCCAGCTGCGCGATCCGCAGGTTCCGAACCGGACGATCAAGCAACGGGCGCTGGCGGCGCTCGAGTCGGTCAAGCTGGCGCACCGCAAGCGCGCGTATCCGCATCAGCTGTCGGCCGGGGAACGGCAGCGTGTTGCGATCGCGCGCGCCCTCGCCACCAGGCCTCGAGTCCTGCTCGCCGACGAACCGCTGGCATCGATGGACGACGAGAACGCGGCGATGATCACCCACCTTCTCGAGGAGGCGGCCGCCGCCGGCACGACCGTGATCGTCGCCACCCACAAGCACTCGTTCCTCTCCGCGACGCGGATCCTGCGGCTGCCGAGCGCTCGCGTGATGACCAACGGCGCCCGCCGGCCGGCGCCGAACGGCAACGGACACGCCAACAGCCTCCAGAACGGCGACGGCAACGGCAACGGCCACGGCGGCGTCCACGCCAACGGCAAGACCGTTGAGCCCTGGTGGCGGGTCGTCATTCCCGCGCGGGAAAGACCGCGCAAAGTCGCAAAGGTGCCGCGGCTCCCACTCTGGCGGCGCGCCGCGGCCCTTGCCGCCAACGCGTACCGCCTCGTGCTGCTCAACGGCTTGCGGAGCTGGAGCCGCGACGCCCGACAGACGACCCCGGTCATCGGCACCATCGCGCTTCTGCTCACGCTCTGCGGAACGCTGGCGCTCATCGGGATCGCAGTCGAGGGTGCCGTGGCCGAGCAGGCCGGCCTGGCCTCGGTCGTGCGCGTCTACCTCGCGCCCGATGCGACGACCGACCAGGTCAACGCGCTCGAGGCGCGGCTGAAGGCCGACTCTCGGGTCACCTCGGTGACTTACGTGACCCCGGAGCAAGCCTTGGCCGAGGCGAGCAAGCGGCCTGGCCTGGACAATCTCGCGAGCCTCAGCACGACCAATCCCTTCCCGGCCAGCCTCGACGTTCGCACGCGCATGGTCACCCAGGTGGCGTCGGTGGCCGCGTCGGTGAAAGGTGACCCGGCGGTCGATCGCGCTTATCCGACGTCGTACGACCCCGATACGTACTCGCGGCTGCGCCGCCTCGCGCTCGTCGCCGGCGGCATCGCGGGTGGCATCGTCCTGCTCTTCGCGATCGTCGCGTACGCCGTGGTGGCGAACTCGATGCGGGGCATCGCTGCTTCTCGAGCCCACGAGGTCGGCATCACGCGCCTGCTCGGCGCCCGGGGCTGGATGCTCCGAGGTCCGTTCGTCGTGGAGGGCCTCATGACGGGCGCCCTGGCCGGAGCGCTGGCGGCGGCCGTGGTGGCCGGCGCCTACCTGCTGGCCACGCGATTCGAGTCAGCGATCTACGTCCAGGTGCTGCCTGGCGTTGACGCAACGCACGTGCAATACGTGCTCGCGGCGGTCATCACGGCGGGTTTGATCCTCGGTGCCGCGACCGCGACGTTCGGCTTTCGCAAGGCCCGCGCTTGAAACGCGCGCTGGTGGCAAGTGCGCTGATGACTGCCTTTGTCTCGCTGCAGATGAGCACCGCCACCGCAACGACGCCCACACCCTGCCCGAGCCCGAGCGCCGCTTCCGACGGCCGCGTCACGTGCACCGCGGCGCCGGTCGACCCCAACCAGGCCGCCTATGACCTGCTGAAGACGCGGCTCGGCGGGGACATCGCGAAGGCGCTCGCCGCCGAACAGCAGCTATCGGCCGTGCTCGACCAGTTCTCCGCCACAGAGCTGTTGCTGAACTCTGAAGTGGCACGCGAAGAGGCTTTGATCGCGAGGCTCGAAGAGGAGATCGCGAAGCTCGACGCGCAGATCGCCGACACGGAGGCGCGCATCGAGGTCGAAAAGCAGCAGCTCGCGTCGATGTCGCGTGCGATCTACCGGCAGCCCGACTCCTTCTGGCTGCTGATCGCCCGGAGCGGCAACCTACGGGAGGCACTTGTCGCGACGGCCGACGCTGTCGTGGCGGGCCAGCGGGCGCATGCCCTGCAGACCAGGCTCGAGGCGGACCTGGCCAAGCTGCAGTCCGACCGGCAAGCAAAGCAGGCCGACCTCGACCGCGAGAACACGACGCTCGATCTGCTCAACGCAAACCTGGACTCGCTGCAGGAGGTGATGCGCCGACAGAGCGACGTTAGCGACCAGCTGGCGAGCCTGATCGCTCAAATCCAAGCCGCTCAGGAGCACCTGGCGAATCAGGCGCCGGAGGTAACCGCCGCGCTGACGCAACTCCTCGAGGCCCAGGAGCAGGACCTGATCCTGCGCTCGTACCAGAACGCGTGGACCGAAGCTCAGGTCGGGATCGGCCTCGCGATGATCAACGGCGAGCTTCCGGTCGGGAAGACGATCGCGGGGCTCGCGCTCTCCTGGCCGATGTCGCATTTCACGATCACCCAGGCTTTCGGTCCATCCAACGTCCTCCTCGAGCCGCCCTTCGGCCCGTACAAGCACTTCCATACGGGCATCGACCTCGCGGCCCCGCTGGGGACGCCGGTCATGGCCGCCGCCGACGGCCTCGTGGTCGCCGTCGGCCATTCGTCAATGGGATATGGAACCTACGTCGTGATCGCGCACGGCGCCGGCATCGCGACGCTTTACGGGCACCTGCTGCTGACGAACGCCAACGTCGGCGATCGTGTCGGGCGAGGTCAGCTGATCGGACTCGAAGGATCGACGGGTCTCTCGACCGGGCCGCACGTCCATTTCGAGCTGAGGGTGAACGACCTCGCCATTGACCCGATGCCGTACCTGCCGGTGCCGGGGACGAGCTGGTCGGGGTAAGCGGCCCACCCACCGCTGGGTAGACTCTCCTAGCTGACTACGCCCCCGTAGCTCAGGGGATAGAGCAGGACGGTCCTAACGTCAAGGTCGGGGGTTCGATTCCCTCCGGGGGCACCAGTGTTCGACTGACGCTGACCGCTGACAGCTGGTGCCTGGGTTCGCTCGCGTAGTCGCTCGTAGGGTGTCTGGCCGCCCAGCCCGCCGTGGGGTCGCTCGAAATTGTAGAAGTGCTCCCACTCCTGGAGCCTGACGTTGAAGAGTTGGGTGTTGTCGACGACCACACCCTCGAGCATGCGGTAGAACTCATCGTCGTCGATTCGATGCGACCGCTCGACCTTGCCATTCAGCCTTGGCGTGGCCGGCTTGATGTAGACGTGCTGGATGCCGCGATCCAGGACGTGCCAGTGGAAAGCCGCCTGGAACTCTGACCCGTTGTCGGTCTGGATCAGCTCGACGTGGAAGGGCAGGCGCTGGAGCACGTAGTCGATGAACTGGATCGCCACCTTCTGATTGAGTCGGTTGTAGATCCGGAGCACGCGGAGCCGGGTGCAGTCGTCGATGGCGGTGAACTGATAGTGCTTCTTGCGCGTGCCGGCGATCGGGGCGATGAACTTGACATCGACCTGAACCCGATGCCCGGGCTGAGGCTTCTCATACCTCTTCCAGCGCTCGGTGTGGCGTTTGTAGCGCTGCGAGGTGGGCAGCCGACTCAGGTCGAGGCGCTTGAGGATTCGCCAAACGCCGGACACGCTGATCTGGATGTCGTGGTAGCGCTGGAGGTACATCGCGATCTTGTACGGTCCGAAGTGGTAGTGCTGACGGAGGTAGAGGATCTTGCCGACTGTCTCCTCCGGAGTGGCGCTTGGGCTGACGTGGGGACGGCGGGATCGGTCGCGCAGCCCGTCGACGCCGAACCTATCGAGGCGTCGGTGCCATTTGTAAAAGACCTCCCGGGAGATGCCGTAATACCTGCACGTCAGGGCGACGTTGTGGCTGACCTCTTGGGCGTGGCGGATGATTGCCAGACGCTTGGCAGCATTCCTGGTTAACTCCTTCTCGGTCACCTGGTCCTCCTCTCGCTGGTTTGGAGGCACCAGTGTCAGCGACCTTTGTCAGTTTTAGACCTCCGGGGGCACCAGCTCACAGCGACCTCTCAGCCGGCCCACAGGCGCGGTTCAGTGCTCGCACCCACGCTGGCGGCATGGAAACCACCGAAAGCCGCATCCGAGCCCGTGATCGCGCGCTCCGACTGCTGAACCGGATCACCACCGCCGCCGCCCTCGCCGCGGTCGCCGGCGTCGGCCTGTTCGGAGCAGTCAGCGCGGCGACGATTCCCGGCACCACCTCAGCGTCCACCACCGGGTCGAGCTCGTCTACGACGGCGAGCAACTCCATCACAGCATCGGGCAGCCTCCAGGCCTCGAGCGGCGTGAGCTCCTCGTCTTCGGGCTCCGGCGTGGCCGTTTCGGGCGCATCGCACTGACCGTGTCCGACACGATCCTCTGGTACACCACGCGTGGAGCCGGCGCGGTCACGCTCATCCTGCTGACCGGCGTCGTCCTGCTCGGCGTGCTCTCTGCAGTTCGCCTCGACAGCGCAGGGTGGCCGCGCTTCCTGACCACCGGCCTGCACCGCAACCTGGCCCTCATGACGGTGGCTTTCCTCGTCCTTCACATCGCGACCGCAGTGGTCGATCCGTTCACGAACCTCGGCTGGGCGGCGGCCGTGATCCCCTTCTCGTCCTACTACCGGACCTTCTGGCTCGGCCTCGGCGTCATCGCATCCGAGCTTCTTCTCGCGATCGTCGTGACGAGCCTGTTGCGAGGATTTCTCGGCCACGCCGCATGGCGCGCGATCCACTGGCTCACGTATGCGGCCTGGCCTGTCGGCGTGGTCCACGGTCTCGGCACCGGAACCGACACAGCGTCGACCTGGATGCTCGTCATCACCGCGGGCTGCATCGTCGCTGTAGGCGTTGCGGTCGTGCTCAGGCTCACCGCGCGCTCGACCGATCCGCTGGCTTCCGCGCGAAGCAACTTCCGCATCGCCGTCGACCGGCGCGAGGCCAGATGACGCGCCTCCTTTCCGGCCAGGAGACGCGAGGCACGCTGCCGCATGTCGGGCCCGATTTCATCGACCAGATCGACCGCGACAAGCTCGTGGGTCGCGGTGGTGCGGCCTTTCCGACGGCGATGAAATGGGGCGCGGTTGCCGATCGGTCGCGCGGGAATGCGGTCATCGTCGTCAACGGCGCTGAGGGCGAGCCGCGCAGTCTCAAGGACCGGCACCTGATGACCGAAAGGCCGCACGCGGTGCTGGACGGCGCGTTCACCGCCGCCCGTGTGCTGCGCGCAAACCGCGTGATCCTGTACATCGGCGAGCGCCACGACGGGGCGCGCGCTGCGATGCTCCGCGCGCTCGGCGAGCGCGATGAACCTGAGAGCCGGCGCGTCTCGGTGGCGTCAGCGCCGGCCCGATACGTCGCCGGCGCGGAAACAGCTGCCGTCCACTTCCTGAACGACGGCGTCGCGACGCCGACCACGATTCCTCCCTATCCCTTCGAGCATGGAGTCGGCGGCACGCCGACACTGGTCCAGAACGTCGAGACCCTTGCGCGAATCGGTTTGATCGCGAGGGGAACGCCCGCGGACACCGTGCTCGTCACTGCGGCGGGAAGCGTGTCGCGCCCGGGCGTGGTCGAGGTCGAGTCGAGAACCAGGATCGGCGAGGCGATCCGAGCGGCCGGCGGCCCCTCCGAAACGCCACGCGCGGTGCTGGTGGGCGGCTATTTCGGGACCTGGTACGAACCCCAGGTTGCGTGGCAGCTCCCGCTCGACCACAGCGTCGGACTCGGCTGCGGCGTGATCGGTGTTCTGCCCTCGAGCCGCTGTCCCGTCTGCGAGACCGCGGGCATCATGCGCTACCTCGCCGGCGAGAGTTCGGCGCAGTGCGGGCCTTGCTTCTTCGGCCTGCGGGCGCTGGCAGAAGCATGCATGCGGATCGCCGAAGACAGGTCAGACGGTCGTGACCTGCCGCGCCTGCACCGCTGGGCGGCTGAAGTTCGCGGCCGGGGTGCGTGCAAGCACCCAGACGGCGCGGTGCAGTTCCTCAGCTCGGCGCTCGACGTTTTCGCCCGCGAGTTCGCCTGCCACACCCACCACGCCTTGAGGCAGACGGCGTGAGCTCCGAGCGCTCGTTTGCGATCGACCGCATCAGATGCGATGGGCGCGGACATTGCGCGGAGCTGCTTCCGGACCTGATCCGGATGGACGAGTGGGGCTACCCGATTCTCAAGCCCGGACCGATCCCCGAACACCTTGTGCCGCTGGCGCAGCGCGCCGTCGAGGACTGCCCCGTGCTCGCGATCGCGATCCGCCGGAACGCGGTCAGGCGATGACCGCCACAGTGCTCGGCATCGCGGACGGCGGCGCGTTCGGTGGCTCGCTCCGCGTCGTTGTCACCAGTCCCCAGTCTCTTGGCAACGCCCGGGCGGCGGTCGAAGAAGTCGTCGCGGCGATGGACGAGGCAGCGAGCCGGTTCCGTGAGGACAGCGAGCTGAGCGTGCTCAACGCCAGGCCGGACCGCGTGACAAAGATCAGCCCGCTCTTCGCGCACGCCATCGAGGTGGCGCTGCGGGCCGCCGAGGTCACGGGCGGCGCGGTCAACCCGACTGTCGGCGCCGCGGTCCGTCTGTCGGGGTACGACGCAGACTTCTCGTCCGTGGCGCCGGTTGGGGGTCCGATGCGCCTCGTCGCCAATTACGTCCCGGGCTGGCGCGCGATCAGGTTCAGCTCCGCCGCGCGTACGGTGCTGATCCCGAGGGGGGTCGAGCTCGACCTCGGCGCGACCGCGAAGGCCTTGACGGCCGACCTGGCCGCAGCCGCCGCCCTCAAGGCCGCGGGAGGCGGCGTGCTGGTGAGCCTCGGCGGGGACATCGCGGTCGCGGGTGAACCTCCTCCCGGCGGGTGGCCAGTCCAGGTCAGCGAGGACAGCGCCGCGACGATCTCAGACACCGAGGAGACGATCAGCATCAGCTCCGGTGGCCTTGCCACATCTGGCACCACCGTCAGGCGCTGGGTGCGAGGGGGCGTTGAGATGCACCACATCGTCGACCCCACCACCGGTCAGCCGGCCGGCGGCCGCTGGCGAACGGCCACGGTTGCCGCGGGCGGCTGCGCCGACGCAAACATCGCGTCGACGGCCGCGATCGTCATGGGCGACGCCGCGGTGGATTGGCTCGAAAACCACTGGCTCGCCGCCCGACTGGTCTCCCGCGACGGGGCCGTCCACCGCACCTCGCGATGGCCGCTTCCAGACGATTCGAAGCGGATCCCCCCAATTCTCTGAGCAATTTCCCAGGAAACGAGATCAGCATGGTCATCGTGAGCAAAGACGGAGCCCGGGTCCTCGTGGTCGACGACGAGCCGAACATCACGGAGCTCGTGGCCATGGCCCTCCGCTACGAAGGTTTCGACGTGAAAACTGCAATGACCGGACGGGCAGCCCTGACCGCCGTCTCGCAGTTCTCCCCTTCCCTGGTGATCCTCGACGTGATGCTGCCCGACATCGACGGCCTCGAGGTCCTGAAGCGGCTCAACAGCTCCGGCAACAAGGTGCCGATCATCTTCCTCACCGCGAAGGACGAATACCGGCTGCTGCGATATCTGCTGATCAACGCCGGCCGGGTCCTGACGCGAAGCCAGATCCTCGACCACGTGTGGCACTACGACTTCGGCGGCGACGCGAGCGTGCTCGAGACCTACATCAGCTACCTGCGGCGCAAGGTCGACCGTTACGACCCGCCCCTGGTGCAGACCGTCCGCGGCGTGGGGTACGTGCTCCGAACGCCACGAAAATGACGCTGTCGCTCCGAGGGCGGCTGCTGATCGGCGTCATCTCGCTCGTCGTCATCGGGTTGCTGGTCGCCAACGTCGCGATGTACCTCTCGCTTCAGACATTCCTGATGGGCCGGGTTGACGATCAGCTCGCCAACGGCGTCGACGAAGCAGCCAACGCCCTGGGGGCGACCGGTCCGTTCCCGCAGCGCACGCCGTACTTTCCCGTCGGCACGGTAGTCCAGCTGATCGCCTCTGATGGCTCAGTCGCCGACGGCAAGGTCGTGGCTCCTTTCGGAACGAACGGCCCGACGGCGCGACCGAACCTGCCCCGGACGCTGCCCAACTACGGAACCGACAAACCCGCGCCGCCGTACACGGTCCAAGGTACGGAGGGAGTCCAGTTCCGGATGACCGACTGGCCTGAGGGTCGGTTCCACGGCCAGTTCATCGTGCTTGCGATTCCGTTGACAGAGGTGGAGTCGACCCTCAGCCAGCTGCTGGCGCAGGAAGCGGTGATCAGCGCCGCCGTGATCGCCGGCACCCTGATCCTTGCCTTCCTGATCGTCCAGGTCGGGCTGCGTCCGCTGCGGCGGATGGGTGAGGTTGCAGGCGAGATCGCGGTCGGCGATTACAGCCGGCGCGTCGAACCTGCGACGCCGAAGACCGAGATCGGGCGGCTCGGACTGGCCTTGAACGCGATGCTGACGCAGATCGAGGCCGCGTTTGCGGAGCGAACAGCTTCGGAGAGGAGGCTGCGCCGTTTCATCGCCGACGCCTCCCACGAGCTGCGAACACCCCTGACCTCGATTCGGGGTTACTCCGAGATGCTGCGTCGGGGCGCGTCCGAATCGCCGGCGGACGCCGACCTCGCGCGGCGCCGCATCGAGGAGGAATCGGTGCGCATGTCAGCGCTGGTCGACGACATGCTGCTCATCGCCCGGCTCGACCAGGGTCGGCCTCTCGCCAGCGAGGCGGTCGACCTGCAGCTCATCGCCCGGGATGCCGCCGCGGACGCGCGCGTGGTGGCGCCGCAGCGCGAGATCACGCTCAACGCGCCGGACAGGGTCGTGGTTTCGGGCGACGACACACGCCTCCGCCAGGTGGTGGGCAACCTCGTCCGCAACGCCCTAGTTCACACGCCGGCACGAACGGCCATCGAGATAGCGGTGTCGACCCAGAACGGAACCGCGCAGCTGTCAGTGGCCGACCATGGACCGGGGCTGCGTGAGGAGGACAGAGAGCGAATCTTCGAACCCTTCTACCGCGCGGATCCCAGCCGCAGCCGCGACAGCGGCGGCGCTGGGCTGGGGCTGTCGATCGTCAACGCGGTGGTGCTGGCACACGGCGGGCGGATCGGCGTCAGGGAGACGAGCGGTGGCGGAGCCACCTTCGAGGTGGAGCTGCCGCTCGCCTCCGATTCCAACTAGCTGTTATTCAGGTGCAGGCAGGCGCGGGCGTCGTGAGCAGCGCAGGTGCCCGCGATCGTGTCGAGGACAGCGTTGGCGAGCAGGTCGCGTCCCAGCGGAGTGGGATGCACATCGCATTCGGTCGCCGACGTACGGATGAGAAGGCCGGCAGAACATGAGTCACCACCGGCCGTCGCCGCCGTGGCCTGCCAGGCGGTAAAACCTGACGCGATGAGAACCCCATGCCCCGCCGCGGCCGCGGCCATCTGGGCACCCAACGCGAGCGAACCGCCGACACTGGCTGGCTCGCTGTAATTGATGGTGTAGTACGTGACCCCAACGATGAGGCCGCTATAGCCCGTCGCCCTGATCGCCGCGAAAATCGCGTCGAGATTAGCCCGCATCACCCCGAGCACGCCTGCGAAACCCAGCGCGCAGGTTCCGAAGGTCGGGTCGACCGCGCAGTCCTTCTGGAACCGGAACAGGTCGTTCGCGCCCAGCGTCAGCGTGATCAACCTCGTGTCGCGATGGCCAGTCAAGTACCGGAGCGTGAAGTCCATCTGAGAGACGCTGTATTCGGTGTGCAGCGGGAAGGCAGCGCGGTAAGGCCGGCAGACATTGTCCGTGCCGGTCGACGACAGAAATCCGCCGGTCGCCTCACCGGGACACGTGGCGTTGACGTCTTTGATGTCGAGCCTCTGAGCGACGATTTCCGGGTAGCCGACGAAATTGTGCGCGTCGTTGGGGTTGACAAGGGGACTGAACCCGAATGGCACCGAATCGCCCAATGCAAGGTAGGCATGACCTTCACTCGTCGCCGAGGCTGGAACCACCCCCATCACGAGCAACGCGAAGGCTGAGAGCAAGGAGAGCAAGCGCACCCTCATCGAGGCACCTCCTATGACCACGAGGCGAGCCGTCAGACCAATGAATCTAAACACGCGCCCACAAGCGGTGCCATTAGCCGCTTGGTCGGAACGCGATCAGGTCGCCTGCATTGTCGCCCACGACAACCAGGTCGCCCGCGAGCGCAGGACCACTGCGTACCGCCGAATGCATATCGATGCTCCACAGGACGCGCCCATCTGTCGTCGACAGCACGATGAGTGAACCCGATTTCAGATCGCCGAAAACCGCGCCGGTGCCGAACATCACAACCCCCTCCCCTACCGCCGGCGCTGAATAAACGGGTAGATCCGTGACGTGCCGCCAGAGCTCGGTCCCATCTGCGGCGCTCAGCGCGACCAGCCCTTTCGGCGGGCTTGCCGACGCCGCGTAAAGCGCCCGCCCGTCGTAGGCAGGCGATGCGAGAAGGCCGTGCACCGCAGTCCCCTGCACGAGCTCGCGCGACCAGACGATGGAGCCGTTCGATGCGTCGATCACCGCCAACAAACCCTCAACGGCGGCCTGCGCGACCACCTCGCGACCGGCGAGCTGAAAGATCACGGGCGACGCTCCGACATCGAGGTCTCGATCATCGTCCGGATAGAGGCTGACCAGCCACCGTTGCTTTCCGGTCGCCGGATCGAAGGCGAGCACGCCGTCGTCCGGATTGCCAACACCAACGAAAGCGTTGCCCTGTTCGTCGATGGCTGGCGTCGACCACACTCCGCCGCCCGGCGCGCAGGCGGCGCGGATGCAGGTGCTCCATCGCTCTTGTCCGGTCGTTTGGTCGAGACCGTACAGCCGGCCCGGTACGAGCGGCTTGTCCCCATACGGCGACGCCACTCCGACGATCACCAGTCCTCCGTGCACGACCGGCGACGCCCAGATCGCGGCATTCGGTGGGCCCTTCCACTCCCATGTCGCAGAGCCGTCGGAAGTACGGAATGCGTGCACAAAACCCGTGAGCGTGCCCACGAAGACGCGCTCTCCTTCGGCTGAGGGTGAGCCGGAGATCGCACCGAGGCCGTTTCGCGACCACACGGTCCTCCCGGACCTCGAGTCGAGCGCGACGAGCGTTCCGTCGGCGCCGCCTGCGATGACCAATCCACCTGTCACCGCAGGGGTGCCGTCCACCGCACCACCGACGTGCGCGCGCCAGGCGCTTCGGAGCCGCCTGGCCGCGTGATCGTCCAGGGTGGCTCCCGGCGGGTGACCATCGCGAACGAGGTCTCCGCGGTACATCGTCCAGCTTTCGCCCGCGGGATTCGGTGACATGGTGGAGACGGGCGCACCGGTGCTGCACGCGATGAGCAGGCAGGCCGTGGCGAGACTCTGAGCCATCTCCCAGCTTTGCCTCAGGCGGCATTGAGCAATCACTGCCATCGTGGTGAAACGCCCGAATGCCACCTCGGGCCTTTCCCCCTAAGCGTAGGGGGCGTCGAAAACGCCCCCTACACCCCCTTCTCCGCTTGCAGGCTCGCACGCGCGCTCGGTTCGGCCACTGCGATGCGGCGGTACAGCGACGCCAGCGGTCGCGGCGCCCACCAGTTGGCTCGGCCGAGGATCCTCATCAGGGCCGGGACGATCAGGATGCGCACGATCGTGGCGTCGATCGCGATCGCGACCGTGAGACCCAACCCGATCGACTTGATGATCACGACATCGGCGAGGCCGAATGCGATGAAGACAGCGCACATGATCGCGGCGGCGCCGGTGATCAAACGCCCGCTCTTCTCCAGTCCCATCGCGACGCCGGTCTGGTTGTCGCCCGCACGCCTGTACTCCTCCTGGATCCGGCTGATCAGGAGGACCTCGTAGTCCATCGACATCCCGAAGACGATGCTGAAAAGCAGAACGGGGATGCTCGGGTCGATTGATTGAGGTGTGAATCCCAGCAGCCGGCTGAAGTGGCCCTGCTGGAACACGAAGACGAGCGCGCCGAATGATGCTGAGATGGAGACGAGATTGGTGAGCACCGCCTTCAATGGCAGCACAACAGATCCCGTCAGCAAGAAGAGGATGACGTACGTGACCACGATCACCGAACTGACCGCGAGCGGCGTCCGCTTCAGGATGTAGTTCACCAGGTCAAGGTCGAAAGCCGTGCCGTTGGTCGCAAGGACCTGCGCGTCTGGCAGATTTTCTGCGCGAACTGCCTCGACGATTTCGCGCGCCGCGTCGCTGGAGTATGGCTTGTTGGACAGGAGGCTCAGCAGCACGATATGCGGCCCGGTGCTGTTCTTCAACGCCTCCTGCAGCGCGGCCGGAAGCGATTCCCGCGGACCTGAGTAAAGGCTCTGATAGTCAGTGCGGCCCAGACTCGGGTCGATGTTGAAGACGCTGTCGACGCGAATCACGTTGTGCAGCTGCGCGAATCGGCGGCTCAGGTCATAGACATCGCCGATGTGCTCCAGTGTCAACGGCGACGAGTCCGGGTAGTAAACGACCGCCTCGATCGAGGTCTGATTCCTGCCTGGGAATTCATCGATGAGCGTGTCGTAGCCCTGACGCGCCTGGTTCCAGGGCGGGAGCGCATCGACATCGCTGCTTGCCAGCCGCAGCTGCAAGAAAGGTGTACCCGCGACGACGAGCAGCGTCAACGCAGGGACCAGCACCAACCACGGCCTCCGCATCACCCAGGTGGCCATCGCGTGCCAGGCTCCCGCTCCGGCCGGGCGGCGCACGCCCAACCGGGGCAGGATCCGCTTCGCCCATCGAGGCCACCAGTCGACCAGGCTCCCCAGGACGGCCAGCGAAGCGGGGAGGAACGTCAGGCCGTAGAAGACTGCGATGGCCACCACGATCGCGCCGGCAGCGCCCAACGAGGCCATGAACGTGCCTTGATAGAACAGCATCGCGGACAGGCCGATGGCGACGGTGATGCCGGAAAAGGTGATCGCACGGCCGGCGGTCGACATGGCGATCGCGATCGCATCCTCTCGGCTCGCGCCTGCAGCCATCTCATCGCGAAAGCGATTGACGATGAACAGCGAGTAATCGATCGCGAGCGCGAGACCGATCAGGGTGACGATGTTGGTCGCGTACTGCGACACGTCGGTGAAGCGTGCGAGCACCATCGTGCCGCCAAGTCCGCCGACGATCGCGAGCAGCCCAACGCCGAGCGGGAGAAGCGCAGCGACGATCGCGGCGAAGATGAGGATGAGCATCAGGAACGCGACTGGAAGCGCGACGTACTCCGCGCGCTGAAGGTCCGCGTTCAGCGTCGAGTCAAAAGCCAGATTGAGTGGAACCTGGCCAGTGGCAACCACAGACAGTGGGCCAGGCCGAAGCTCGGCGACTACGGCGTCGACGTATCTCTGGGCCTCCATTGAGCTGTCTTTGAACTCCACCGTGACCAGCGCTCTGTGGCCGTCGCGCGAGATCAAGGCGGATTGCTCGCCCACAGGCACGGTGTAAGGCGTCGTGACGCCGGAAACCCTGAAGTCGCTGCTGAGCGGCGCCACCGCCTCTTCGATAGCGGTCTGGAACGGTGCGTCGGTTGCTTTCCAGGTGCCGCTGCTGAAGATCAGAGTCATGCCTGAGCGCACCTCGACCGGCTGCTCGATGCGGATCTCCCGCGAGATCAGGCGGGCCGCACGGACCGCCTCCAGGTCGGCCCCGAAATCCTCGTTGCCGCCGAGCCCGGTTCCTGTGAGAACTCCGACCACGGACAACCCGAGCAGGAGTGCCGACGCGACCAGCGTTGCCCAGCGGAAGCGATAGACAAAGCGGCCCCAGCGCGCGAACACCGCGCCACTGTACCTGCCGGTCTCTACGGCTCGGTTAAGTCAATTTCCACTGCACCGACTGCAGGACTGGTTTCGCTTTGACCAGAAAAGCCGGCAGGTTGTCCTGCCTGGTCAGCACCAGCACGGCGTAATAGACGCTGCCGGTCGAGTTCGCCCCGGCAAAGAGTGATGCGGCCGCCGGGAGTGAATGGCCGCCCTGGGTGAGGGTGAAGCACATCGTCCACGAGATGCCGGTCGCGCCGTTGAACGAAGTCGTGGTCGTCGTCGTGTTGGGACAGTTCCGGGCGTCCGGGTACCTGGTCTTCAGCTCCGTGTCGACCGTGTTCTTGTTGTCCTGGGCGCTCTGGGGTGGGCTCGAGGGCCCGCTCGCGACCGTTACGGTCCCCTCGGAGTTGGGATCGCTCAGGGTGATCGACTCGACGTCCTTGTTGGCAACCGACCACTGCGCCGGGACCTTCACCGAAACGCCATCGTTGGATTCGGTGGTTGCGCCAAGCGGCGCCGATGTCGGCGACGCGATTGGGGTCGGCGTGACGCCGGGAGTCGGACTCGGGAGCTCGGTGCCGACGCCGGGTCCAGTGTTGTTGGCCGTGCTTCGGCTGCCCAGGATGGCCAGCGCCGTGCCGCATCCGGCCATCAAGATCGTCAGCGCCACGACTGCGGCGAGGATCAGCATCCACGGCGTCCGGTGCACGGGCCCCACCGGTGCGGCGGGCGCGTAGTAAGGGCTCTGGTATCCGGTCGGGGCCTGGTATCCGGTCGGGCCGGCGACCGGAGGGGCAACGCCTGGAGGAGGGCCGACAAAACCTGGGGGCCCCGGCGGGGGTGACGGCGGTGCGGCGGCGGCCGGCGGTGCGGCCAGAGGGCTGCCACACGACTGGCAGTAGAGGTTTCCGTCCGGGTTCTGGGCGCCGCAGTGCGCGCAGGTCAGCGCCATCGAGACCTAAGCCTTCGCGGCTCGCGGCTTGCGCGCTCGCTTGACGGACGCGGGCGCCGCGGTGAGCGCCATGCCGCAGTTGGGGCAGAAGCCGGAAGCAACGATGTTCATGTGGCAGTTGGGGCACACCGTCTCCGCGAATCCCATGTGCGCAGCTTCCTCGAGCAGGGCGTGGTGCAGCACGTACCGGACGTAGATGAGGACTCCGCCCACGACCACCGCCTGCCAGACGAGGATGAAAAGCGGGTTGAGCAATGCGTCTTTCATGAGCAAAGTGCCAATCGCAAACGCGACGTGTGCGAGGACGGCCGTGGCAACGCCGCCGACCTCGCGGCGGGCGAGGCGGCCGCGACGGAACCTCCACACCGTCGCGACGATCATCCCGGTGGTGGTTGCCTGCAGGAGCGGTTGGAAGACCGCGATGGTCGCCAGGTCGAAGATCCAGTTTCCCGGCGTCAGATGCGCGGGGAGGCCCGTGATCGCCCCGGAGAACGTCACGAGCGACTCCGCCACGCTGAAACCAAGACCGGCCGCAATTCCGAAGACGAGTCCGTCGACCGTCTCCGGAAAGTCGGCCCGGTTGGGCATGAACAACGCGGGCAGGGGTTTCAGCGCCTCTTGCACTACCGGCACCAGCAGGCCGAGGAAAAGCAGCGTGCCGACGTCAATGGCTGCGCCGCGCAGCGGGTTGCCTACGCTCGGGAGCGGGTTGTAGGCGACGCGCTCGACCAGAGTGAACACCAGACCCAAAACGGCGCCGCCGCCGATCGTGAATCCGAGCACCGTGGCCGGCTCGTCGCGATAGACCTGCGCCTCGTAGAGGTAGATCAGGTACAGGACAGGTACGAGGAAAGTCGCGACGAGGATCGCGGCGGTGATCAGCCCGGCGATGTACAGGATGAGGATCCCGGCGACGCCGACCGCGAACGCCCATCGGAACTCATGGACCTTGCGCTCGCCGAGGTGCGGAAACAGGGTCGTGAACACGGACGGCTGCACGACGTGCTCGCCAGGATGCGCGGCGTAGCTGTGCCTGCGCGTCCTGGCGTTGCCTACCTCCGCCGTCTTGCCCTGGTGTGCTCCGCAACGGGTGCAGAACACACCGTCCGGCGCGTCGTTCGCGCAGTGGTCACACCGCACCGGCGGTAAGGATATCGAGCGCCGCCCGGTTCAGGCTTGCCTGGCTTCCTCGGGCTCGGCGGGCACCCAGCCGCGGATGAAGTGGCACGAATAGTGGCCGGGATGCTTGTCGAAGTACCGCTGGTGATATTCCTCGGCGCGCCAGAAGTCGGTGGCGGGCACGATCTCGGTCACGATCTTGCGGTCGAAGAACTTCTGCGCCTCTTCCTTTGACTTGAGCGCCGCCTTCGCCTGCTCGGGGTTGTGAAAGAAGATCACCGATCGGTACTGGTGGCCCATGTCCGGGCCCTGGCGATTCATTGTCGTCGGGTCGTGCATGTTCCAGAACTGGTTTAGCAGCTGTTCGTAGGAAACATTCGCCGGGTCGTAGGTGACCTCGACCGCCTCGGCGTGGCCGGTTCGCCCCATGCAGACCTGCTCGTAGGTCGGATGGTCGACCTTTCCGCCCTCATAACCCGAGACCGCCTCGATCACGCCTGGCAACTGGTTGAAGAGATGCTCGACACCCCAGAAGCACCCGCCGGCAAAAGTCGCTTTCTCCATGTCACCCTCCAAACTACGTCGGACAAATCATGATTCCCCCCGACGATGATTCGTTAACCCCGCCGCCGAGGCGGCGCTGGTGGCAACTGGCGACGGTCGACTTCACCCCGCTCCGCCGCCACCGCGACTTCCGGCTCCTTTTCATCAGCCGGTTCGTCTCGTTCTTCGGCTCGATGGTCAGCTCCGTGGCCTTCCCGTACCAGGTCTATCAACTCACCCACAGCGTCCTGCTGGTCGGCGTGCTCGGGGTGCTCGAATTCGCGGCGATCCTCGTCTTCGCGTTCCTCGGCGGAGCGCTGGCCGACGCGCGCGACCGGCGCTCCATGGTGCTGGCGTCCGAGGCAGCCCTGATGGGATGCAACCTTCTCCTCGCCGGCAACGCGGCCCTGCCCAATCCCCAGGTCTGGCTGCTCTTCCTGGTCGCGACGGCCTGGGGCGTATTGGACGCGATCCAGCGCCCGTCGCTCGACGCCCTGCTGCCCCGGCTGGTCGAGCGCGACGAGCTCGCCGCGGCCGCCGCGCTAGGCAGCCTCCGCGGCACCCTTGGCATGATCCTCGGGCCCGCGCTCGGCGGGGTGTTGATCGCCGTATCCGGGCTCACCGTCACCTACCTGTTCGATGTCGCCTCGTTCGTGGTCGGACTGGCATGTCTCTGGCTGATGCGCGCCGTCCCGCCGCCCGCGGACGCAGAGCGGCCGAGCCTCCGCCGGGTGGTCGAGGGTCTGCGCTACGCGCGCAGCCGCCAGGAGCTCATCGGCACGTACATGGTCGACATCGTCGCCATGTTCTTCGGGATGCCGTTCGCCCTGTTTCCAGCGATCGCGCAGGGACTGGGTGGGGCCAGGGTGTTGGGGCTCCTCTATACCGCTCCCGCGGTGGGCTCCTTTCTTTTTTCGGCCACGAGCGGCTGGACCAACCGTGTCCATCGGCACGGCAGGGGCGTGATCGTCGCCGCCACGATCTGGGGCCTCGCGATCATCGGTTTTGGCCTGGCACCCGGTCTCTGGCCGGCGCTCTTGTTCCTCGCCCTGGCCGGCGCCGCCGACATGATGAGCGGCGTCTTCCGGTCCGTGATCTGGAACCAGACGATCCCGGACTCGCTGCGGGGCAGGCTGGCGGGGATCGAGATGATCAGCTACACATCGGGCCCGGCGCTGGGCAATCTCGAGGCGGGCGTGGTTGCCTCGCTCTTCAACGTGCGGGTATCGGTCGTCTCGGGCGGCGTGCTGTGCGTCGCCGGCTGCCTGCTGGCGGCGATCGCCCTACCCGTCTTCCGCACTTACGACGCGCGCCTGTACCATCTCGCGCCAGAACACGTGCCCGATAGCGTCAAGCGAGAGTAGCCATGAGCCCATCCCAGATCGCCCTCCTGTCGGTGGCCTCAGCGGCGTTCGCCCTGTGGGCGGCGGTGTTCGCGACCCGGGCCGACTTCGCCACGCGGCGGGCGATCAGGGAGTCCAACACCCGCTGGGAAGCCAGCATGAGGCCGGTCCCGCACATCACGTTCACGGAGTTCGCCGCTCCAGGGCAGTCGATCCAGGTCCAGGTAGAGAATCTCGGCGGCACCCTGGCAGGCTGCGCGATCATCCTGCAGAACGCCGACGAGATCTACGCCACCGAGCTGACGCTGCCGGAGAAGGCGCCGGCCCGGCCCATCTCGTTGCCCTTCATCGTGAAAGCCTGGAAGCGCGTGGCGCAGCCGCAACCCCTTCTCCTCATCGCGCGCGACGTCAGTGGTCGCTGCTTTGACTGCCTCGACGGCGGCAAGCAGGTCAAGGATCCGCAGAAATGGGTCACGAGCCGCCTGCGCGAGCTGCGCATGCAGGGAATGGTTACCTTCCCGTCAGTGACGGGTCCGGCCCGGACCTAGTGGACGTGATCGAGCTCGGCTCGTAGCTTCAGCTCGACGTTGCCCTTCAGCGCCTGGGACACCGGACATCCGTTCTTGGCGTCCTCGGCGAATTTCTCGAATTCATCAGCGCTGAGGCCGTGGATGTGCCCGCGAACCGTGATCGTGCTCGAAGTGATCCCGGTCCCGGGTACGAACTCCACCTCGGCGGTCGTCGTCAGCCGCTCCGGATTGTGGCCCGCCTTGGCCAGTCCGTTGGAAAGCGCCATCGAGTAGCACGCGGCGTGCGCGGCGGCGATCAGCTCCTCGGGGCTGGTGCCTCCCTTTGCGCGGTCGGCACGGCTGGCCCACGTGACCGTGAATTCCGGAAAACTGCCGCTTGCAACTTTGACTCGCCCCTTTCCGCTCGTGAGATCCCCTTCCCAAATTGCGTCTGCTCGACTGACCGTCGCCATGCCTCACCTCCAGCCGTGTCTTCACTTGCAGGATAGTTGTTGCGTGAAACGGCAATGAAGGCACAGGAAATTCCCGATCTCGATCCGCAGCCGCGCGATGCCGACGGCCACGGATACGTCGACTTTTTGTCCTCGGATAAGCTCAGCGTCGGCCTCGCGGTCTGGCCCGCCGGGGTGACCGACCGTCAAAAGCCGCACGCGGAAGACGAGGTGTACTACGTGGTCCGCGGCCGCGGCGCCATCCGCGTCGCCGATGAGGACCGACCCGTGCGGTCGGGCAGCCTGATCTTCGTGGCCGCCGGAGTCGAGCATCGATTTCACGACATCGAAGAAGAGCTGCGTGTGCTGGTCTTCTGGGCGCCTCCCCACACAGCGACGCGTCATCATTAGGCGCGATGTCGCAGCAGATGCCGTCCGTGCTGGTGACCACGACTGAGAGGCCGGCCGGCTACGAGGTGAAGCAGGCGCTCGGCCAGGTGTTCGGCGTGGTGGTGCGGAGCCGCGGCCTGGGCGGGAACGTCATGGCGGGCCTTCGCTCGCTCGCCGGCGGGGAGATCGTGGAGTACACGCGGCTGGTCGAGGACACGCGCCGGCACGCGATCGACCGCATGGTCGAGAACGCCCGCGCCATGGGTGCCAACGCGGTGGTGATGATGCGATTCGACTCGTCGGAGATGGGCCAGACGATGACCGAGGTCGTCGCCTACGGCACTGCGGCAGTCGTCGAGCGCAGCTAGATGCACATCGAGTGGTTCGTCTTCGTCCTTGTCCTCGCCTTTGCGGTCGTGGGCTATTTCGTCTGGGACCGCCGCTATCGCGGTGATGACAAAGGCAGCTTCAAGCCGACCGGCGAGGTGTTCAAGGACCCGACCTCGGGCAGGATGACAAGGGTTTACGAAGACCCCGCAACCGGCCGGCGGCAGTACCGCGAAGAGCCGCCTAGCCCGTAGAGAACCTGGGCCGCGCCGGCTGGCCGGCGCTGTCGAGGACCAGGGCAGGAAGGTAGTCACCGGCCGGCGTGCGAACCCACCACGCGCGGTCCTTGCGCCACTCCGCAGGCGTCGAGAACCGGTACCTGTAGAGCACCGCTCGCACGGCCGCCGGCGGGCGTTCGGGAAAAGGGTTGGTGCGCAGAAGCTTCAAGGTCGCGCGATCTCCTTGCAGCAGCTTGATGACGAAGGCGATGAACCACTGATGGCGGAACGGCGACTCCATGGCTGCAAACCACATCAGCCAGTCGAGCCTCAAGTGGTACGGCGCGTACTGGAGAGGAACTCGTCGAAGGTCACCCGGCTTGCCCTTGAACTCGTAGGCCTTCCATGCCGCATCGCGCTCGGTGGGGTCGGCGGTGCCCTCGACGATGATCTCGAACCGCTCCTTGGTCACTGAGCCAAAAGCGCCGTACGTGTTGACGAGATGGAACGGGTCGAAGCTGAAGTTCATCAGCTGGTGCGGAGAGACAAGGTTCAGCACCGGCCGGTAGCTGAGAACCACGACCAGCACCGTGACCCCGATGCCGAGCCACTGCCACCAGATCGGCAGTGGCACAAGGTGCGGAACCTGGACGGACACGAAGAGCGACAGCGCGCGGTCGTCGAAGGCCGAGAACGCGAGCGTCATCGTCAGGAAGTTGAGCCACGAGAAATTACCGCTCAGAACCAGCCATGCCTGGGTGAGGACGATGACCGCGCCCGCGATCGACGCCACCGGCTGCGGCGCGAACAGAAAGAACGGGACGACAAGCTGGGCGAAGAAGTTGCCCAGCACCTCGACGCGATGGAGACGTTTGGGGAGATGGTGAAAGAACCAGCTGAGCGGGTTCGGCATCGGCTGCGTCTCGTGGTGGTAGAGGAGGCAGGTCAGGTCACGCCAGCACCGGTCTCCTCGCAGCTTGATCAGGCCGGCGCCGAACTCGACGCGAAAGACGAGCCAGCGGAACAGGAGGATGATCGGCCAGGCCGGAACCGTCGGTCCAGCGCCCAGGAAGACGGCGAGGAACCCGGCCTCGAGAAGCAACGTCTCCCATCCAAACGCGTAGAAGATCTGACCGACGTTGACGATCGACAGGTAGAGCGCCCACAGCGCAAACCACACCACGATCGCAACCCACGGGGGCGCGACGTCGACGAGGCCGATCACGACCCCCAGGCTCAGGACAATTCCGCCCCACGCCACGACCATCAACAGGGGGTCTGAATAGCGGACGTGGAACAGGCTCGGCGCCTCGATGAATCGGACGCGCGAGAGAAACAGCGGCACTGGCAGCAAGCCGCGCTCCCCGAGCAGCGGCCGGAACTGGTTGGCCGCGACCAGGAACGCAGCAAAGTAGATGAGGCCCAGCATTCGCTCGATGACCAGCCTCGTCAGCCAGTAATCGGGCGCCTGGAGCCAGTCCATGTCAGCGCAGGCGTGACCTCAGGGCCGCTCGAGCCGCATTCACACCGCACATCCCGTGAATGCCCCCGCCCGGTGGAGTCGACGCCGAGCAGATGAAGATCTCCGCGTTGGGCGTCGCATATGGGTGGAAGCTGAACACCGGTCGGGCGAGCAGGCCGCGAAGGTCCATCCGGCCGCCCATGATGTCGCCGCCGACGGCGTTCGGGTGCTCGGACTCGATCCTCTGCGGGGTCCACGCGCTCCGCATGCGGATGAGATGCCGAAATCCCGGCGCAAAGCGCTCGACCTGGCTCTCGATGGCCTCGGTCATGTCTGCGTTCGAGCCGTTCGGGACGTGGCAGTACGCCCATGCCACATGCTTGTTGCTCGGCGCCCGAGTCCTGTCGAACAGAGTCGGCTGCGTGAGGAGGACGAAGGGCCGCGCTGGATGCGCGCCTCGCGCCACCTGCAGTTCCGATTCCGCGATCTCCTCCATCGTCCCGCCGATGTGCACGGTCGCGGCGCGCAGGCACTCCGCGGAGCGCCACGGGATCGGCCCGTCGAGCGTCCAGTCGAGCTTGAAGGCCCCCGGCCCATGGTGGAAGGTCTCGAGCTTGTCGCGATAGGGGTGGGGCAGGTGACGCCCGGCGATTTCGAGGACGCCCTTCGGCGCGAGGTCGAGCAGGACGGCACGGTGCGCCGGGACGTCGTCCAACGACTCGACGCGGGTGCCGCAACGAACCTCGCCGCCGAGCCCGGTCAGCCGCTGGACCATCGCATCGGCGACGGTTGCGGAGCCGCCGCGGGCGACCGGCCATCCGCCGGCGTGCGCCGAACCGAGCATCAGCAATCCCACCGCGCCGGTGCCGGCCTCGTCGAGCGCCAGGAGGCTGTGCGCCGCCGCGCCCGCCAGCAGGGCGCGCGCTTCGCGTTCCTGGAAGAGGACTCCGGCGAGGGCCAGCGCCGACAGAAGTCCCGGCAACCCGAAACGCGCCAGGAGAACTGGATGGCGTGGCGGCTGGGGCGGCGCCAGGAGCATCGCCAGGAGCTCCGGCATCCGCCCGGCGAGGGGCCGGATCAGCCGGCGATAGCCGGCCGCGTCGCCGCGCAGTCGCGAAGCGGTCTGCTCGACCGAGCGCTCCACGATGACGGCGCTGCCGTCGTCGAAAGGATGCGCGAGCGGCGCCGGCGGCGCGACCAGCTCCAGGCCCATCGGGTTGAAGAAGGGGAGCAGCGGCGGCAGGGCCATGATCGTCGAGCAGACGTCATGGCGGAACGCCGGCTCCAGCAATTGTTCCGTCCGCAAACCACCGCCAGGGACGCCCGCCGCCTCGAGGACCAGGACCGACTTGCGGGCCTCGGCGAGGGTTATGGCGGCCGCCAGCCCGTTGGGTCCGGAGCCAACGACCACGGCGTCGAAGCGCTCCGCCATGCGCCTAGCCTGACGTTTTCGCCGTGTTTTGGGTGGGAATCAAATGAGGAAGGAAATGAGCGAAAGCAAAGTCCTGGCCTGCCCTCGCTGCGGCCAGAAAAACCGGGTCAAGGTTGTCGCCGCCGGCGTGCCGCATTGCGCCACATGCGGATCCGCCCTGCCCTGGCTGGTCGAGATCTCGACCGCTGACTTCAAGGACGGCGTCGCCGCCAGCCCCGTCCCCGTGCTCGCCGACTTCTGGGCGCCGTGGTGCGGCCCGTGCCGCATGGTGGCCCCCGCCGTCGAGAAGGTCGCGACCGACCTGGCGGGCAAAGTCAAGGTGGTCAAGATCAACACCGACGAGCAGCCTGAGCTCGGTCAGAGGTTTGGCGTGCAGAGCATCCCGACGCTGATCTTGTTCGACGGCGGCAGCGAGAAGGACCGTGTCATCGGTGTGAGGCCCGCTGCCGCCCTGCGCAGCTGGGTCGAGGCAAAGCTCCAGACCGCGCCTCGCTGAAGTCCGCGGCCGCTACCGAGCCGGCGACGGCGCGGCTGTCAGGACCCGCCGAACCTCGCGCGCGACCTCGACCGACTCGCGTGCCTTGATCACGAGAGTCGGCACCACGGCCCCTGACGCGGCGATGTTGGCGTCGACGCCCGCGGTTGAGTTGAGGGCGGGGTCGATCTCGAGGCCGAGGAAGCGAAGGCCGCCGACCGCGGCTGCCCTCACCGGCGCCGCGTTCTCCCCCACCCCGCCCGTGAACACCAGCGCGTCAAGACCGTTCATCGCGGCAGCCATTGACGCGATCAGAGCACGAAGACGGTGGATGTAGACGTCGAAGGCAAGCTCTGCCTGATCGTCACCGTCGGCGATGCGCTTGAGGATCTCGCGCATATCGCCGGTCCCCGTCAGTGCGAAGAGGCCACCGCTCCGGTCCAGGGCATCGGTCAGCTCAGGTTCGGAGATTCCGGCGTGGCGTTCGAGATAGAGGAGAGCGCCCGGGTCGACCGTGCCTGACCGGGTGGCCATCACGAGACCCTCGAGCGGCGTGAATCCCATCGTGGTGTCGATCGAGCGACCGCCGCGCACCGCGGCCAGGGAAGCGCCGGCTCCGAGATGGCAGGTGACCACCCTCAGGTTGTGCGGCGAGAGTCCGAGCATCTCGGCGGCCCTGCGCGCCGCGTAAGCGTGCGAGAAGCCGTGGAAGCCGTATCGCTTGATCCCGTACCGCTCACGCCAGTCGTCGGGAATGGCGTACGTCGACGCGGCGGCCGGCATGCGCGAATGGAAGGCGGTGTCCAGGCACGCCACAGCCGGGATACGAGGGAGCAGCTCGCGCGCGGAGGCTATACCCGCCAGTGCTGCCGGGAGGTGCAGTGGTGCGAGATCCGTGATGGTGACCAGGTAGCTGATGACCTGGCTGTCGATGCGGACGGACGCGCGCAGGCGAGGTCCTCCGTGGACCACGCGATGCCCGACGGCCTCGATCCCGTGCAGCTCGTGGATCGCAACGGCGAGCCGCGCCTCGTCGAGCCGGCCCTCGGCAGCTTCGAACTCACGATCCGCGAGAACGGTGTCGTCCTCGTCGACCAGGCTGACCTTGAGGGAGCTCGAACCAGCGTTGAGGACCAGGACGCGCAAGCGGCTAGCCAGGCCAGGTCCAGTTGAGGATTTCGGGCGCGTCCTGACCGTGGTCGCGCGTGTACTGTCGGCTGCGAAGTCGCATGTCGGCCATGAGCTGGCGCACGTGCGCGGCCCTGGAACCCAGCGACGGAACGCGGTCGATCACGTCCATCACCAGGTGATAGCGGTCGAGGTCGTTCAGCATGACCATGTCGAATGGCGTGGTCGTGGTTCCCTCTTCCTTGTAGCCGCGGACATGGAGGTTGTCGTGGTTCGTCCGCCGGTAGCTGAGGCGGTGGATCAGCCACGGATAGCCGTGGTAGGCGAAGATCACCGGCCTGTCCTTCGTGAAGACTTCGTCGAACTCCGCGTCGGGGAGTCCGTGCGGATGCTCGGACGCCGGCTGGAGCCGCATCAGGTCGACCACGTTGACGACCCGCATCGCGACCTGAGGCAGGTGCTTGCGGATGAGGTCCGCCGCGGCCAGCGTCTCGAGCGTCGGCACGTCGCCGGCGCACGCGAGCACCACGTCCGGGTCGCGGCCCTCGTCATTGCTGGCCCAGTCCCAGATGCCAAGGCCCCGCGTGCAGTGCGCGATCGCCTCGTCCATCGAGAGGTAGTTCAGTGCCGGTTGCTTGCCCGCGATGATCACGTTGACGTAGTTGCGGCTGCGCAGGCAGTGGTCCGCGATCGACAGCAGGCAGTTCGCGTCGGGCGCGAGATACACGCGAATGACCTCGGCCTTCTTGTTCACCACGTGATCGATGAATCCAGGGTCCTGGTGCGAGAAACCGTTGTGGTCCTGGCGCCAGACGTGCGACGAAAGCAGGTAGTTGAGCGATGCGATGGGGCGACGCCACGGAATGTCGCGCGTCGTCTTCAACCACTTGGCGTGCTGGTTGAACATCGAGTCGATGATGTGGATGAAGGCCTCGTAGCAGTCGAAAAGACCATGCCGTCCGGTGAGCAGGTATCCCTCGAGCCAGCCCTCGCAGAGGTGCTCGCTGAGGATCTCCATCACGCGGCCGTCTGGAGCGAGGTGATCATCACCCGGCACCGTCTGGGCGTCCCAGGCCCGGTTGGTCGCTTCGAGGACCGCTCCCAGCCGGTTGGACACAGTTTCGTCGGGCCCCATGATCCGGAAGTTGTCCGGGTTCATCTTCACGACGTCGCGCAGGTACGCGCCGAGGATCCGAGTCGCCTCGCTCGGCGTCGTGCCCGGCCTGGGCACATCCACGGCGTAGTCGCGGAAATCAGGGAGGCGGAGGTCTTTGAGCAGCTCGCCGCCGTTGGCGTGCGGGTTGTCGCTCATGCGGCGGTCGCCCCTGGGCGGCAGCTGCGCGAGCTCGTCGACGAGCCTTCCTGAGCCGTCGAACAGCTCCTCTGGCCGGTAGCTCCGCATCCAGTCGTCGAGAACCTCGATGCGAGAGGGCTCCGATGCGAAGTCCGAGATCGGTACCTGGTGGGCTCGGAAGGTGCCTTCGATCTGTTCGCCGTCGACAGTCTTCGGTCCGGTCCAGCCCTTCGGCGTGCGCAGGATGATCATTGGCCAGGACGGACGGTGCGCCTCGTGGTCTGACCCCGCCGCCCGCTTGATCCGCGCAATCTCGTCGAGCGCCCAATCGAGTGCCGCGGCCATCTGCTGGTGGACCTTGGGCGGATCGTCACCGCTCACGATCACCGGTGTGTGTCCGTACCCCTCGAACAGCGCCAGCAGCTCTTTTTCCGGGATTCGCGCGAGCACGGTCGGGTTCGCGATCTTGTAGCCGTTGAGGTGGAGGATCGGCAGCACAGCCCCATCACGCGCCGGGTTGACGAACTTGTTCGAGTGCCAGCTCGCTGCGAGCGGACCCGTCTCCGCCTCGCCGTCGCCGACGATGCCGAAGACTGTCAGATCGGGGTTGTCGAACGCCGCGCCATACGCATGGACAAGCGCGTAGCCGAGCTCACCGCCCTCATGTATCGAGCCGGGCGTCTCCGGTGAGTTATGGCTTGGGATCCCGCCCGGAAATGAGAACTGGCGGAACAGCTTGCGCAGGCCGGCCTCGTCGAACGTCACGTCCGGATAGCGCTCGGTGTAGGTGCCCTCGAGATACGCATTCGCAACGCCCGCGGGGCCCCCGTGTCCCGGACCCATGATGTAGATGGCGTCCAGGTCGCGCTGCTTGATCACCCGGTTCGCATGCGCGTAGATGAGGTTCAGCCCCGGAGTGGTGCCCCAGTGGCCCAACAGGCGGGGTTTGATGTCCTCGAGGCGAATCGGCCGCGTGAGGAGTGGATTGTCGAGCAGGTAGATCTGCCCGACCGACAGGTAGTTGGCAGCGCGCCAGTAGGCGTTGATGCGGCGCAGCTCGTCCGGGTCGAGGGGTTGAGCATGCGCGAGATCGGGCGCCACCGCAGTCTCGCTCTGGCTAGGCGTCGTTCTTAACTCCTACCTCTCATCATGGCACCAGACATGACCACGGCCGAGGCGGCGGCAGCCAGTCCGGAACAGGTCTTGACGGCCCTGAGCTCCGGACCGGCCGGCCTCTCGACCGAGGAAGCAAAACGGCGCATCGCGGAGCGCGGCCCCAACGCCATCGCCGCGCAATCGCGTTCGCTGACGAAGATCGTGGCGGCCCAGGCACGCAACGGCATCAACGTGCTGCTGACCGGGGCAGGCATCCTGACCATCGTCACGGGCGACCTCGTTGACGGCGGGATCATCCTGCTCCTGATCGTGCTCAACATCGGTTTGAGCATCCTCCAGGAATACCGGGCCGAGAGGGCGCTCGAGGCCCTTCGCAACCTCCTCCCGATGCAGGCACGCGTCATCCGCGACGGCGCGGAGATCGCGCTGCCGGCCGACCAGCTCGTTCCCGGTGACGTGGTGGTGATTTTCAACGGGGACCTCGTGCCTGCTGACATGCGGGTGTTCGAGAGCCAGGGACTGCAGGTCAACCAGGCGAGCCTCACAGGCGAGTCGGTTCCACAGGAGAAAGACACACGTCCTGCGAACAGCGACCAGCCCGTCGAATGGACCGGCATCGCGTTCGCGGGGACCACGGCCGTGGGAGGCGAAGGCAAAGCGGTGGTGGTCGCAACCGGCACGCGCACACAGTTCGGCCAGACCGCCGAGCTGGTCAAGTCCGCGCACGCACACAGCGACTTCGAGGCCAACCTGACGAAGTTCGCCGGGTTCCTTCTGCGCTTCGGACTGCTGCTCGCGGCAGGGGTCTTTGTCGCCAACGCGCTGCTCGGGCGCGGCGTGCTGACCTCGCTGACGCTGGCGCTTGCGCTTTCGCTTGGCATCGTGCCCGAGGCGCTGCCTGCAGTCAGTGCGACCACGCTCGCACTCGGCGCGAGAGTGCTTGCACGCAAGAAGGTGCTCGCGCGAAGGCTTGCCGCGGTCGAAGACTTCAGCGCCATCGACACGCTTTGCAGCGACAAGACCGGCACGATCACCGAGAACCGGACGCAGCTGGTGGATACATGGTCCATGGTCCCGCGCGACAGCCTGCTGCGGTCCGCGGTGCTCTGCTCGAGCTACCCAGAGCGCGGAGTCAACGTGATCGACGACGCGATCATCACCGCGGCCGCCCACCTGGACCTTGACGCGGTGACCAGGGAGCCCCGTCAAACGGTGCAAGAGTTCAGCCCGGAGACAAAGCTGATGTGCGTCGCGGTGCGGCAAGAGCTGATCTTCAAAGGCGCGGCCGACAGGCTGATCAAGCGCAGCTCCCGCGTGCGCGCTCCGAGCGGCGACCAGCCCCTGGATGAGTCGACTTCCAAGCAGGTGATCGACCAGATTGCGCGTATGCAGGAGGACGGTTCGAGAGTGCTCGCTGTCGCGGCGGCCCCCGTCGGTTCAGCCCCTGATACTGCGGAGCTGACGCTCATCGGGCTGCTGGCCCTGTCCGATCCGCCAAGACCTGGTGCTGCCGAAGCTCTGAAGGATGCCGGCGGCCTCGGCGTCGAGGTCAAGATCGTGACCGGAGACGCGAGGCCGCGGGCCGCCGCCATTGCCCGAGCGATCGGCCTCGACGTCCCGGACAGCGCCATCATCTCGGCGGCCGAGATGCAGGGCGAGAACATCGAGGCTGCCGCCGTGGCGGGCCGCATCTTCGCCGAGGTCGTGCCCGCCGACAAGTTCCGCCTGGTCCAGACGCTGCAGCACCTCGGCCGGCACGTGGCGGTGACCGGTGACGGTGTCAACGACGCACCGGCCCTTCAGGCGGCTGACGTCGGGATCGCGCTCGCGAGCGGCACGGACGCGACCAAGGGCGCAGCCGACATCGTCCTCCTCGAAGACAACCTGGAGGTCATCGTCGACGGCATCACAGAAGGCCGGCGGATCTTCACCAACATCAACCGATACCTGCTCTACACGATGGTCGGCAACTTCGCCAACGTGGTCATCGTCGCCTTTGCATCGCTGGTGCTGCCGTACCTGCCCCTTCTCCCGGCCCAGCTGTTGCTCCTTAACTTGCTTTCCGACCTACCAATGCTCGCGCTGGCGACGGACGTGGTCGCCTTTGACGACATCTCCACGCCCAGACGATGGGACGTAAGGCGCCTCGTCGAGCTTTCGATCTTTCTAGGCGTGCTCAACGCACTGCTTGCGTTCGGGCTGCTGCGCTTCTTTCAGGGACGCCCTGAGGAAGTCGTCCACGCCGTTTGGTTCCTGTTCCTGGGATCGACCGGGCTCTTCATCCTCTTTGCGGTCCGAGGCAAGGAGTGGTTCTTCGATCGCCCCTGGCCGAGCGCGCCAGTCCTGCTCGCGATCGGTGCGGCGTTCGCGGTCACGATCGCGTTCATCAACGTGCCGGCGATCAAGACGCTTCTGCATTTCGGCACTCTGAGCACGATTGAACAGGCGGGGATCGTGGCTTACTCGGCCGGCTACCTCGTGATCGCGGACCTGTTGAAGCGCGAGTTCAATCGAGTTCACATGGCCCTGGTGCCGGGTAGACAGCGCCCGCCTGGGCGTAGATAAGATGGGATGGTGCACGTGTCGTTGCGCCGGGCCGGCGGCTTTGCCGCGCTGGCCGCGCCGGTTCTGATGTGGAGCGAGTTCCTGACCCACGGCCTGAGCCGTCAGGGTTACGACTTGCTGACGCGTCCCTTCAGCGACCTCGCGACGCGCGGCACACCGAACGCGAACGAGTTCGTGATCGGGTTCTTTCTGGTCCCCGGGCTGCTCACCGTCCTCGTCGGGATCGGCCTGTGGTTCTCGACGCATGAGAGTCAGGCGTGGCGACTCGGCTCGCTCCTGATCATGGCGGCCGGGATCTTTCTTTTTGCAACTGGCGCGTTCCAGCAGGATCCGCAGTCTCACCTGGCCGGCGTGGTCCATGGCACGGTGTCGCAGACGTGCTTTGCCATTGCCAGCGTCGCGCCGCTCGTCCTGTTCATCGGCTCGCTGCAAAGCTCTCATCTGAATCCGCCGCGCAGGCTCTGGCTCGTCGCCGGTCTGGCCGCGGTGGCGATCGAAGGCCTCGGCGTCGCGATACGTCCTGTCACGTCCTATCCGGACGGTCTGTTCCAGCGACCTTTCACGCTGGTGCTCACGATCTGGTTCGTCGCCACCGGGGCGTGGCTGCTCAGGCTGCGCACACGGGACCGAACACTGGCGAACTAGCCCACAATCTCCGCTGACGTGAGCCGTCAGCGAATTCACTACCTGGACTGGCTCAAGGTGCTGATCGTCTACGGCATCCTGCTCTTCCACTCGTCGCTCGTCTTCACGACGATGCCCTGGCTCGTCTCGAATCGCGACCACAGCACGTTACTCAGCGCGTTCGCCGGCTTTTGCTTCCCGTGGGGCATCCCCGCGATGTTCATGATCGCGGGCGCCGACGCGTGGTTCGGGCTTCGCTCCAGCACGCCGCGGCAGTTTGTCTGGAGGCGCGTGCTCCGCCTTCTCCTGCCGATGGTCGTCGGCCTGGTCGTCCTCTCGCCGTACCAGCGATTCATCACGAGCCACAATCCGCCACCCCCGATGAGCCAGCTGCCCGCGTTCTACATCAACTTCTTCCGCACCTTTACGTTCGAGCCGCACCTGTCGTGGATCGCCAAGTACTGGCTGCACCTGTGGTTCCTGGGTTACCTCTTCGCGATCTCGGTCGTCTGCCTTCCCCTTTTCATATGGCTGCGGCGACAGATCGGGATCGGCTTCACCGGAGAGCTCGTCAGGCTCGCCAACTTCCGCGGCGGTCTCTTTCTGATCGCCGCCCCACTCTACTTATCGCAGTTCATCCTGCGGCCGTTCTTTCCCGGCTACCAGGATTGGGCCGATGTCGCCACGTATACCTTTGTGTTCGCGATGGGAGCGATCTTGTTCAGTGACCGCCGCTTCGAGGCGGCGATCCTGCGCGACATTCCATGGATCCTGGCGATCGGCGTCCTGTCCGCTCTGGGCGCGGCGCTGCTGCTCGGGTCGGTGGGGTTCAGCATGACGGGCGTAATGCACCTGCCAGTTCCGGAGCAAGCGGCCTTCACGCTGTTCTGGAGTCTCGACGTCTGGACCTGGAACCTTGCCGTGCTTTACGCCGGCATCCGCTGGCTGAATTCTTCGGGACGCGTGCTGACTTACGCCAATGAGTCGGTGCTGCCCTTCTACGTGATCCATCACCCCGTCGTGCTGACGGTTGCTTCGTTGGTCGTGACATGGAATCTCAACCTGTGGCCGAAGTTCGCGATCATCGTCGTGCTCGGTTACGGAACCACGCTCGTCCTCTACGACCTCGGCGTGCGGCGATGGAGGCTGATGCGGACGATCTTCGGCCTCGGTCCGAAGCGGCAGCCCGTCGTGGAGCCGCAAGCGGCGTTGTCACGTGCCTGACAAGAGACCCGTGGTCGTGATCGCAGCGCTCGCCGAGGAGGCGCACGCGCTGGTGCGCAGGATGCCGCGGTCCGAGACCGTCGGACCTCGACTCTCGATCTGGGAAAGTGACGGCCTTGTCGTCATCGTCGGAGGTGCCGGCAAGGTCGCGGCTGCGATGGCGGCTCAGTACGGGTGCGACATCTTCAAGCCGCGCTGCATCCTCTCGTTCGGTCTTGCCGGCGCCCTGGAGAGCGAGACCCGTCCGGGTCAGGTCGTCGTGGCGACGAGCGCAATCCAGCACGACATGGACGGCAGGCCGCTGGCCGACGCGAAAGGTGAGATCCCTGGACTTGGCCTTTCGAGGATCGCCGCCGATGCCGCGGTGGCGGAGAAGCTGCTGCGGGCCGCGCGGCTCGAGTCGAAGCACGCGGGATCTGGCCTCGTGCTTACCGGGGACCAGATCGTCTCGGCGCGCGCGGTCCGAGACGCGCTCGCCCGGGAATTTCCCGACGCTGCGTGCCTCGACATGGCGACCGCCGCGGTCGCCCAGGTCGCGCACCAGAACGGTGTGCCCTGGTCGGCGCTCAGAGTGATGTCCAATTCAGCCGACGAGTCATTCGACCTCCGAGGCGTGATGGGGTTTGGGGTCACCACCGCCGCGGAGCTGTTCGAGAGCATCATTCAAGCGGTGTTGGACGACCTTTGATCGAGGCTTCTGCACGCTGGCTGACGGCGACCGACGCGACGCGCCAGGTGCGCGCCGGCGAGCTGGATCCTCAGGCGGTTGTCACCGCGCATCTCGACGCCATCGACCGCTTCGACGGCCGCATCCACGCCTACATCCACGTCGACCGCGATGCGCGATCCACGTCTGGGGTAACGCTTGCGGTCAAGGACAGCCAACCCGTGGCCGGCATGCCCTACACGTACGGAACCTCCTCCTGGCGCGAGCGGATCGCGGATGAGGACGCGGTGCCGGTCGCTCGCGCGCGGGCAGCCGGGATGGCAGTCCTTGGCAAGACGAACCTGCCCGAGCTCGCGGCGTCGATCGGTACCAACAACCCACTGTTCGGTCCAACGCACAATCCCTGGCGACAGGGCACAACGCCGGGCGGGTCGAGCGGCGGAAGCGGCGCCGCAGTCGCCGCCGGTATGTGCTCCGTCGCGCTCGGCGGCGACACCGGAGGATCGATCCGCATTCCCGCCTCGTGCTGCGGCGTGGTCGGTTTGCGCCCAACGCCTGACCGGATCCCGTCCGAAGAGGTCGACGTGACCGTGCTGCAGTCACGCGGACCCATGACGCGCACAGTGGCAGACGCGCGGCTGCTGTTCTCGGTGATGACGGCGACCGCGCGAGTCGGTTCAGCGCCCAGGCGCGGGGCCCTGGTCGGCGTCGCCTACGCCGGCGCCGAGGCGGCCTGCCAGGACGCTTGCCGCCGCGCGGCCGCCGCCCTCGAGAAAGCCGGGCATGAGGTCGAAGAGATCGGTTGGAATCCAGATCCGGTGACCGACGGCTACGGCACCGTCCGCCGCGCCGACATGGCCAGCTTTCCCGCGGACCTGTCGACATTCGGTCCGGGCATCCAGAAGCTTGCGGCCGAAGGACGCAGCCTGTCCGCGATGGATTACTTCCACGCTTTCAAGTCCGCCACGAATGCGGCGAATCTCGCCGTGGCCGTGCCGCTGCAGACGCGGTATGACTTCCTGTTGACCCCAACGCTCGGGCTCCTCCCCATGCCGATCGAGAAGGTGCCGCAATTCCTCGGCGAGGAATGGGCGCGGTACGTACGGTTCGTGCTTCCCGTGAGCTTCGCGCGTACGCCGGCCGTCTCCATCCCCGCGGGGCTGCATGACGGATTGCCGGTCGGCGTGCAGCTGGTCGGGCGCTTCGCGCAGGAGTACGAGCTGCTCGACTTCGCCGAACAGCTCGAGCAGATGCCCGGATTCGGTTTCCAACGTCCGCCGGAGGTGATGGATTGAAGGTTCAGCGCGTCGAGATGTTCGTCTGCCCATCCGCAACTCCAGCCGACACCTCAGGCCTGCAGAAGCTGGCCGACACGGGAAAGATCAGGCCCGACACGCTGGTTGCCCTGGTCGGCAAGACCGAGGGCACCGGCGCCCATGACGATTGGGGCCGCATCTGGGCGGACGCGGCGCTCCGCGAATGGACCGCGAACCTTCTCGGCAAACCGGTCGACGAGGTCGCGAAGCGCGTCATCTTCGTCCTCTCTGGCGGTTGTCCCGGCGTGATCACGCCCCACATCGCGGCGGTGACGCGGGAATGGGTCGATGCGCCGGAACGAAAGGACGGCGACAAACGCCTGGTCGTCGGCCGTGCGGGATCCGAGCCGATCGCGCCGGAGGAGGTCGGGCGGATGGGGATGATCCGGAAGGTCGCCGCGGCGACGCATGAAGCCATGAAGGACGCCGGCCTGACCGACCCGAAGGACGTTCATCTCGTGATGGTCAAGGTGCCGGGGCTTTCCATCGCGAGCATCAGGGACGCGGAGTCGCGCGGTAAGACCGTCGTCTCGCACGACCTGACCTTCGGCCCCGAGGGCGCGGGCGTCTACGCCAACGACGGCGCGGCGCTCGGCGTGGCGATGGCGTTGGGGGAGGTGCCCGAGTCTGCGCTGAACGACGACGTCGTGCGGCGCAACTGGGACCTCTACTCAGAGGTTGCGATGACCTCCTCGGGTGGCGAGAAGCGCCACGGCGAGGTCGTCGTGTTCGGCAACTCCACCAACTCGGCTAGCCCGCTGCGGATCGGACACGCGGTAACGCGCGATTTCATCGACGCAGAGGGAGTGCGCAGGGCGTTGAGGTCGGCCGGCCTAGGATTCAACGACGGCCTGCCCGACGAGAAGGACCTCGACCGGCTCGTGCACGTGTTCGCCAAGTCCGTGATCCCGGGCAGCGACCAGGTGCGAGGCCATCGGATAACGCTCCTCGATGACACACACGCATACGAGATCGGCAAGGCGCTTGGGGGAATGCTCGTCGCCTCGGTCACGGGCCGGACCACGAACTACGTCAGTGGGGGCGAACGGAACTCCCACCAGGGGCCGCCGGGCGGCAACATCGTGGCGGCGGTGGTGAGGGTCGACTAGAGCCGCGAGTGCCGGCGCGGGCGGGTTTCGCGAGCACCGGATACCCGCGAGTGCCGGCTAACGCGGGAGATTCCGGCCCAGCTCGTAGAGCTTCAGCGGCGACAGCGGCATCTCCGTGATCGGGATGCCGGTTGCGTCCTCGATCGCGGACGCGATCACCGCGCCGACAGGAATCACGCCCGCCTCCCCCGCCCCCTTCACACCCAGCGGGTTGAGCGGTGACGGGGTCTCGATGTGGTCGATCTCGATGGGCGGTATCTCGGTGGCGTACGGGATCAAGAACTCCATGAACGACGCGTTGCGGAGCTGCCCGTCGCCGTCGTAGGCGAGGCGCTCGTAGAAGGCGCCGCCGATTCCCTGCGCGACGCCGCCCTCGATCTGGCCCTGCAGCACCAGCGGGTTGATCATCCGCCCGCAGTCGTGCACGACGACGTACTTGAGGATCTCGAGGCGGAAAGTCTTCGGGTCGACACGGACGTACGCCGCGTGGCATCCCGAGGCCCATGTCGAGCCAGGCGGGCTGTAATACCCGGTGGCCTCGAGACCCGGTTCTTGGCCGTCCTGCAGCGGCGGGCCGGGACGAGGCTTCGCGGCGAACTGCGTCGCCGCCTCTGTTCCACCGCCGAACGCGTAGCGAACAGGGTTGGACAGCACCGCCACCGCGCCCAGCGGCATCCCTCGGTCGGGAGAGCCTTTCACCCGGACGTGACCGCCGGCCAGCTCGAGGTCGGCTGGATCTGCCTCGAGGTGGTCGGAGGCGACCTGCTTCGCCTTCTCGGCGACCATCCGCGCCGCGACGTGCATCGCGTTGCCCGCGGTCACGGCGCCTCGCGACGCGAACGTCCCGACGCCCCATGGGAATCGGCGTGTGTCGCCGCTCGTGATCGAGACATCAGCGACGTCGACCCCAAGCTCGTCGGCCACGACCTGCGCCCAGACCGTCGCGTGCGCCTGACCCTGGCTCGGGATGCCGGTCGCGGCGACGACCTTGCCCGACACGAGAACCTGCACGTGGGCGCCTTCGTAGGGTCCGACTCCGGTGCCCTCGACATAGATGCCCAGGCCCATGCCGACGTGGTCGCCAGAAGGCTTGGGACCGAGCAGGGCCAGCGCCTTGTCCAGGAGCGTCGGGTAGTCGCCGCTGTCGTAGACGACCGTGTTGCCGTCCTGCCACCCCACTCCGACGTCATACGGAAACTCGTCCGCCTGGATGAGGTTGCGCCGCCGCACCTCGACGCGATCGAGCCCCAGCTGTGCGGCGATCGCGTCGAGCGTACGCTCCATGACGAAGCAGGCGTGCGGCCGGCCCGCGCCGCGGTACGGAGAAGTCGGCGTCGCGTTCGTGTACATGTCGCGAAAGCGGACGCGATAGTTCGGGATGCGATACGGCCCCGGGAGCTGGGCCGCCGAAATGATCGGCAGGATGATCCCGTACGGCGTGTACGCGCCTCCGTCGTGGATGAAGTCGTCACTGAGCGCCAGCACGCGACCCTCGTCGTCGAAACCGACCTCGACCTCGTGCACTTGGCCGCGCTCCTGGTTGACGGCGGTGAAATGCTCCTGTCGGTCCTCGGTCCACTTCACCGGCCGCTCGAGCTGCATCGCGGCGTACGGCACGAGGAGCTCGTCGGGGTAAAAGAGCATGATCTTCGGCCCGAATCCACCACCAACGTCAGGCGCGATGACTTCGACGTTGGATTCCGGCAAGCCGAACAGCACCGCCAGGCCGCCGCGGATCGACGTGGGTGACTGCGTCGAGTCATAGACCGTGAGCTTGTGCTCGGCATCTGACCAGCGGGCCCACACCGCGCGCGCCTCCATCGGGCTCGCCGCGCCTCGCTCGTAGCGAAAGCGCAGCTGCTTGCGGTGAGGCGCTCGTGCCAGCGCCGCGTCCACCTCGCCGGCTTCCTGCAGCATCTCCGCCGCGACGTTGCCGGGTACGTCGTCGTGGACAAGATGTTCCGCGCGGGCCGCGGCCTCGGGTGTGATGACCACGGGAAGCGGCTCGTACTCGACCTGCACCAGCTCGGCGGCGTCCTCCGCGATGTAGCGGCTCTCCGCGACCACGAACGCGACCGCCTCCCCCGCATACCGAACCACCTCGGAGGCAAGGCAGCGCTGCGTGCGGCCCTGGGTCAGGTTGGGATGCGGAATCAGGAGCGGCAGGTCGACACCGCCGAATGGAAGGTCGGCGGCCGTGTACACAGCGACCACCCCTGGTACCCCGCGAGCCGCACCGGCGTCGATGCCGGTGATGCGCGCGTGCGCGTACGGAGAACGGACAAAGCAGCATTCGAGCGCGCCTTCGTCGATGTCGTCGGTGAAGCGACCGTGCCCGCGCAGCAGGCGGTCGTCCTCGACCCGCTGCACCGGTGCTCCAAACCAGCGCGTCGTCATCTGTCCATCAGCTCGACGGAGCGATTCACCGCCCGGCGAATGGACGCGTAGCCCGTGCAGCGGCAGAGGTTGCCGGCGATCCCCTCCTCGATTTCTTGTGTGGTCGGATGCGGATGCTGCGCGAGCAGCCCTACCACCGACATCACGAATCCCGGCGTGCAGAACCCGCACTGGAGCCCGTGACACTCGTGGAAAGCCCGCTGCACCGGATGCAGTGGCGCGCCATCGCGGGCGAGGCCCTCGATCGTCGTCACCTCGTGACCCTCGGCCTGGACCGCGAGCATCAGGCACGATCGCACCGGCGCCCCGTCGAGCAGCACCGTGCAGCAGCCGCAGACGCCGTGCTCGCAGCCCACGTGCGTGCCGGTCAGGCCGAGGTCGTGGCGAAGGTGGTCGGAAAGAAGCCGGCGCGGATTCCCCGGCGGGGGATGCTCGACACCGTTGACCCTCATTGGTGGCGCGGCTCCGAGGTCCGCCGCATATTTCGCGGCGTCGGCGGCCGGAGCCAAGGAAGGGGTGGCGCGAGGAGGAGTGCAGCCAAAGCTGCATGACGACGCAGCGCCGGGCCCCCTGACGCAGGCTTCAGCGCCGCAGGCGCCCGGCCGCTGAGGACGCGAAGATGCAAGGAACTTCGGGGCCGCGCCACCTAGGCGAGCGCCTTCTCGGCCAGCACCCGCACGAGGTGGATGCGAAAGTCGGAGCTGGCCTCGAGATCGCCGCTGGGCTCCAGGCCGCGTGCAGGGTCTTGCGGATCGGCCAGGACCGGCGTAGGGGCAACCCCGAACAGCGCCAGCCGCTCGCCGGCCCGCACGACGCCGGCCAGCGCGAAATCGCCGTGCCGGCGCGACTCCTCCAGGATCGCGTGCTTGCCCCCGAACACCGGGAACCAGGCCTCGACGAGCAGCTCGTCGGGCTCCAGCACGGTCTCGAACACGCCGCGGAACAGAACCTCTCCCGGGATCACGCGGCGCCCGCGGGTCGACTGGGCGACCACGCTTCCGCCGAGCACGAGCAGCACGGCAGGGAGCTCGGAGGCCGGGTCGGCGTGCGCGATGCTGCCGCAAACCGTGCCCCGGTTGCGAATGACGCGGTGCGCGACCAGGCGGACTGCATCAGCCAGCAGCGGGCACGCGCGCGCGACCAGGTCCGAGTCCTCGACGTCCGCCTGGCGGGCCAGCGCCTGCACCGCAACCCCACCGTCGCGTTCGTAAATGCGACCGAGGCCGTCGATGCGGTTGATGTCGACCAGGTGGCTCGGCCGAGCCAGGCGGAAGTTGAGCAGCGGGATGAGGGACTGCCCGCCCGCGAGCACCTTCGCGTCCTCGAGTGAGCCGAGCAGCGTGCAGGCCTCGTCGACAGTGCGAGGCGCGTGGTACCCGAACGGCGGCGGCTTCACCTAGTCGATCATCGCGACGGCGCGGCACAGCGCGGCCTCGCCGCCCTGGAAGCGCCACGGAAAGCAGCCGAACATGATCTTTCGGTCCAGGACCTCGTCGAGCCGGCCGCCGAGGTTCTCGATGTGAACCACGTCGAGAGGAAACAGGAGCGTGTGCATGATCTGGTAGTCGGCCTTGGGGAAGATCTCGTCCAGGCTGCGGCCGAGCTTCTTCTCCGCCTCCTCGGCCTCATCGGCTCGAATCCGGCGGATCACGGTGTTCATCGGATGGTCCGCGCTGCCGGCGTCGACCGCAATCCAGCGCACGCCTCGATCCCGCACCCACTCGGCAAACGCGCGGGTGGGACCGGGATGCCGGATGAAATACCTCGTCTCGTCCACGCGTGAGCGGTCGGTCCAGTTCTCCGGGTAGTAGCGATGGTAGCCGGTGCGGATGACGAGGATGTCGCCGTGCTCGATCTTCAGCCCGGTGTCCTTCTCCCATCGTTCGAAGTGCTCGGGGCCGTAGATGTCGTAGTCGCCGATCCCAAACCGCTGCAGGTCGACGACGCACGCGGGGCCGATCAGAAAGTCAAGCGGCAGGTCGCCGATGAACTTGCCGCCGGTCAGGAAGTGCGCCGGCGCGTCGAGGTGCGTGCTTACATGCAGCGTCATCGTGATCTCCTGCCCGCCTGCCTTCTCGAACGCGAGACGCTTGATCCATCGGATCGCGGGTCCCGGATAGCCCGCGAATGCGGGCGTGTGGAGCGAGAAATCCTGGGTGAGGTCGAGAAATCTCATTTCACGAGCAGCCCGCGCTGGACTTTGCCCATCGCGTTGCGCGGCAGCTTCTCGACGGCAACCACGCGCTTGGGGCACTTGTAAGCCGCAAGGCGCTCGTGCGCGAACGCGATGAGATCGCGTTCGTCCAGCGGCTCCGTTCCCGAGGCCACCACAAAGGCCGTGACCTCCTCTCCCCACTTCTCGCTGGGCACGCCCGCAACCGCGACCTCCTGGACGGCCGGGTGCGTCTCGAGCACGAGCTCGACCTCTCGCGGGTAGACGTTGAAACCGCCGGTGATGATCAGCTCCTTGATCCGGCCTCGGATGGCGAGCGAGCCGTCCTCGCCGATCTCGCCGACGTCGCCTGTGCGAAAGAAACCGTCGGCCGTGAAAGCCTCCTCCGTCGCCTGCGGGTTGCGCCAGTAACCGGTGAAGACCTGTCCCGCTTTGAGCTGAACCTCGCCGAGCTCGCCGAGCTTGACCTCGACACCGGGAAAAGGAAAGCCCACGCGTCCTGGCCGGCGCGGGCCGTCATAGGGGTTGGTGACGACGATGCCGCCTTCGGTGATGCCGTAGCGCTCGACCGGGGGCTGGCCGAGAAGGCGCGCACACCGCTCGAACAGGGCGGGCGGAAGCGGAGCCGACCCGGAGACGAAAAGACGCACTGGCGAAAGGTCGCTCGGGTGCTCCTCCAGCCACTCGCACAACCGTTGGTACATCGAGGGCACGCCGAACAGCATCGTCCCGCCACGTTGGAGCTCGGTGACCACGCCCTGCGGCGTGAAGGGAATCAGGATCGCGCTCCCGCCGCTCAGCAGCGTGCCGTGCAGCCCCATCCCCAGTCCGTGAAGGTGAAAGAGCGGCAGCGCGTGCACGAGGACGTCGCTCTTCGTCCAACGCCACACCTCGATCGCGCCTCGGGCCTGGGCGAGGAAGTTGCCGTGGTCGAGCAGCGCTCCCTTCGGGCGTCCGGTCGTACCAGACGTGTAGAGGATCGCGGCCGGACTTTGGGGGCTGAGTGCATGCAAGGACGCGGCCGGCGCGCGGGGCAGGTCCTCCAGAGGCACAGCGCGCAAAGCGAGCTTTCCGATCACCTTGGCGCGCTCGCGGTCCGCAATGACCATGGCCGGCTCAGAGTCGTGGAGGATGTGCTCCGCTTCGAACAGGTGGTAGTCCGGGTTCATCAGCACCACGCATCCGCCCGCGCGCAGGACGCCGAGATACGCGATCACCCAGTCGAGCGAGTTCGCGGCATAAAGGGCGACGCGATCGCCCGCCCCGAGACCGAGGCCCTGCAAGCCGCCCGCCACGTGCCCGGCGTGCTCACGCAGCTCGTCGCGAGTCAGCACGCGATCGCCCGAGCGGAGAACGACCTCGCGGCCGGGCTTCAGCAGCTCCTCAGGCAGCGTGCCGGAGCGCAGCCGCCGGCGCAGCTCCTCGAGGCTCTCGGTCACGCGCCAAACAATGCCACAGGTCCAGACGCGGTCTGGTGATCGCGGTCAGGTCAGCCGGTCTGCGCGCCGGCGGTAGAAGGCGCCCGCCACGACCAGCCCTATGACGGCGCCCGCCACCGGAAGCGCGAGCCCAAGCGCGTTCGCGGGGTCGAGCGTTGCGGCTTCCTGGAGGAGGAGCCCGACTCCAAGGCCGGCAAGAAACCCCACGATCATTCCCACCACGCGGGAGGAGCCGGTCGGCTGCAGGAAAAGGCTCGCGATCAAGCCGATCAGGCCGAGCAGGGTCGCGATCAGGCCGAGGACCCCGGCCCAGGTCGCCAGTGGGGCGACGTCATCGACGATGATCAAGACGGCGCCGTCGCAGCTGGTGCTCGTACCCGCCACGGACAGAACCCGCGAGTAGTGGTCGTAGTCCGCGATCCGGTACGGGCCCGCGGCACCCGTCGTGCTGTTGCCCTGACGATCCAGCAGGGGAAGGCCCACCCCAAAGATGACCACCTTCAGCTGCGCGGAACGCTGGGAGCTTGGTGCCCGGGCCGCGCCGCTGATCACGTCCGCGTCAGTCACGTGCCAGACCGTTGCGGTCGTCAGGTCGACCGATCCCGACCTGGACGCGGTGGCCGAGGCTGTGCAGCCCCCGCTCACACGCGCCTGTCCCGCCACCGGTGTGACCAGAAGGCTGATCAGCACGATCAGCCACAGGCAGGACGCGTGTCCCACGACCGTCCGCCGGTTGATCTTCACATTTCTATAACGCGCATGCACTACTCCCTGGCGACGACCTCCTCGGGCTCGCTCTCCTGGTCTCGAACGTGGCCCGGGCGCAGGAGCTGGTACAGGACGATGGCGCTGAGCGCGCCGAGGCCGAGGTTGTTGAAGGTCAAGGTCAGGCCGCCGATGTGAATCGGAATGGCCTGGGTGGCGGGGATGCCGGCCGCGATGATGAGGGGAATCGCCGCCACGGCCAGGTTCGCGCGCTTGGAGAAGTCCACCTTGGCGTCGACCCAGATCTTGCCCCCGATCACGGCGATGAGCCCGAAGAGGTACATCTCGATGCCGCCCTGGACGCTGACCGGAATGCTGCGCACGAGCGCGCCGAAGATCGGAATGAAGCCGAGCAGGATGGCAAAGACCGCTGCGACGACGAACACCATGATCGAGAAGACGCGCGTGATGCCCATCACGCCGATGTTCTCTGCGTAGGTGGTCTCGCCCGTGCCACCCAGCAACCCGCTGATCGTCGTCCCCAGGCCATCGCCGATGAATGTGCGCCCGAGCATGGTGCTGAGGTCGCGCTTCATGATCCCGCTGATCGCGTAGACGTGACCGGCGTTCTCGGCGACGAGGATCACAGGGATGAAGAAGAACAGGCTCAACGTGGTGCCGAACTGGCTGAAGTCCGGGAAGCTGAAGGTCGGCACGCCGACGATCGAAGCCTGCCCGATCGCGTTGAAGTCGATATGGCACGCCGATCTGGCGGCTGCGCACGGCGGATAGAAGATCGAGACCAGGTAGCCGACCACGATGCCGATGAGGACCGGCAGCAGGCGCGGGAATCCTCGCAGGTACACCGCGGCGGCGACCGCCGCCAGCAGGGTGACCGTGGCCGTGAAGGGTTCGCCGGCGTAGTTGCCGGTCGCTGCGCTTGCCAGCGCTAGCCCGATCACCGCCACCACCGTCCCGGTGACGACCGGAGGCAGCAGAAACCGGATCGGGTTGACCCCGACGACGTGGATGATGGCGCCGATGGCCAGGTAGATGACGCCCGCCATCACGATGCCCGCGTAGGCCAGCCCGTGGTTCGGATTCTGCGTGCCTTGCACCGCCAGCACCGAGCCGATGAATGAGAAGCTCGAGCCGAGGTAGCTGGGCACCTTGAACCCGGTCACGAACAGGAAGATCAGGGTGGCGACGCCGCTGAAGAAGATGACGGTGTTCGGATTGAAACCCAGGATCAACGGCACCAGCACCGTGGCGCCGAACATGGCCATGACGTGCTGGAGGCCCATGAGGATCGTCTGCGGCCACGGGAGCCGATCCTCCGGATAGACGACGTCGCGCTCGCGCTTCCCGGTTGCAACCGCCATGGCGCCCCTCCCCTGTGAGAGGCCCGGGCCACCCGGGCCCCGCGCTAAGTTAAGGCCCCGATGTGGGCTTTGCAAGATGCCCGGCTGGCTGATGGCTCTGTGGTCGACGTCAAAGTCGATGGCGACCGGATCGCCGGGGTATCGCCAGGCGCCGCGGCCGGCGCCGGCGAGGTAGTCGACTGCGGGCGGCAGCTGGTACTGCCGGCCTTCATAGACGGCCACGTCCATCTCGACAAAGCGCTGATCCGGAGCCAGCTGCGGGAGCACGACGGCACGCTGGCCGGCGCCATCGACTCGATCCACGAGCGAAAGCGGCGGTACACGGTCGAGGACGTGCGAGGACGTGCGCGGCGCGTGATCGAAGACTCGGTCGTGTCAGGGACCACCCGGCTGCGCTCTCACGTCGACGTGGACACGATCGCCGGCCTGGTTCCCCTCGAGGGCGTCCTCGCTGCCGCGGCCGACTGCGCGGACATCGCCGAGGTCCAGACCATCGCATTCCCGCAGGAGGGCCTCATCCGCGACCCGGGCGCCTACGACCTGATGGAGGCGGCGCTCGAAGCCGGCGCGGACGTCGTCGGTGGGATGCCACACTGGGAGCCCGACGAGGCCTCCCAGCGCGAGCACGTGCGACTGTGCTTCGAGCTCGCGCAGCGCTTCGACCGCGACCTCGACATGCATGTCGACGAGACCGACGACGGCGGCATCCGCACGCTCGATATGGTCGCGGACGAAGCATTGCGACGCGGCTACGTGGACCGCGTCTGTGCGGGCCACGTCTGCTCGCTGGCAGCGGCTGATGACGCCTACGCGGAGCGCGTGATCGAGAAGTGCCTGCGGGCCGGGATCTCCATCGCCGCGAACCCCGTCACCAACCTGGTCCTCCAGGGCCGCGGCGACCGGGGGTTGATCCGGCGCGGGACCACGCGGATCGGGGAGTTCCGGGCCGCGGGCGTCAACGTGCTGTTCGGCCAGGATTGCATCGAGGACGGGTTCTATCCGTTCGGTCGTGGCTCGATGCTGGAGGTCGTGTTGATCTCCGCCCACGCCGCGCACCTGACGACGAAAGCCGACCTCGCGTTCGCGCTGCGCGCAGTCACCGAAGCCCCCGCCCGGCTGATGCGGCTGGGCGACTACGGGCTGAAGCCTGGATGCCGGGCCGACCTCATGTGGCTGCCGGTGCCCACCTGGGAGGATGCGCTTCGCCTGCAGCCTCCGCCGTCGAGAGTGTGGTTTCGGGGCCGTCTGGTCGCCGAGAGCAGCCTCAGCTCGACTCTGCACCGAGCGCGCTGACCGGCCCGATCGCCAGCACCGGCACCTGGCTGCCGACGCCCAACACGCGTCGCTGCGTCACCACGCGCAAGCCTGCCGCCGACAGCATCGGGTCGAGCACCTTGCGCTCTGGGAACCGCTTCAGCCGAAAGAACCGGCGCACGTAGCGCATCCAGCCCGTCGCGATGAAGTCGGCGAGCAGCCACCGGCCGCCCGGGGCGAGGACGCGAGCAACCTCGGCGATCCCGGCGCGCTGGTCGGCCCAGTGGTGGAAGGTCATGGTGCTGAAGACGAGGTCGAACTCGGCGTTTCCGAACGGCAGCTTCTCGGCGACTGCGTTCTGGAACCGGATGCGGCTTCCCGTGGGAAGCGCCGCCTGGGCGTACCTGACCATCTCGGCCGCCGCATCGACGCCCTCGAGCCGCGCGCCCGGAAACAGGTCCTCGGTGGCGCGCAGAAGCCGGCCGGTCCCGCAGCCGACGTCGAGGATCGCCTCCGGCGCGGGAACCTCGGCCGCGGCCAGCTCGAGCAGCGTTCTCTGGACCGGCTCGAAGATCAGCCTCTGGAGGATGTGGCGGTCGTAGGACTCAGCCCAGCGGTTGAACCGCTCGACGTCGTGCAACTAATCGGCGCCGCGGGGATCGTCGGCTTTGGAGATCGGCCTGTCGAGTGCCGGCCGGACCGGGCTCAGGTGGATCTTGAAGACGTTGCCCGGCGCCTGAAAGTTGATCTTGAGGTGATTGTTGTCGCAGAAGGGCTTGTGCTCCGAGAAGCCGCACCTGCAGAGCGTCGCGCGAGGCAGCGTCTCGACTGAACCGTCCTCGCGCCTGACCTCGATGGTGCCGGTGACCAGGAGCGGACCGTTTCGCATCGGCGTGACGGTGGTCGAGCCGTCGTGCTGCTCCTGCGCCTTGCCGTCGAGTCGCCTGTACTGCAGGGCGCCGCTCGGGCACAGCTCGATGACTTGAGCGACGCGGTCCGGCTTGCCCGCGTCCGGCAGCACCCAGGGCCGGCGCTCGAGCTGAAAGACCTTCGAGTCGCCGCGCAAACACTCCGCGATGTGGATGCAGATGTCGAGGTCGAAGCTCACCTCGATGTCGCGGCCGCGATAGACCTTGCGCATCGCGCCAACACTAGACTCTTCCTCGCATGCCAGAGGCTGTGGTGTCGCCTCCGAGGGCCCGCCGGTCGAGACGCGCACCAGGCAGGGCGATGATCTCTTCCGAGCGCATCTCGAGACGCGTCCAGCAGCTAGGGCGTGAGATCTCAGAGGTCTACGCGAACATCGAGACGCCGCTCGTCCTGGTCGCCATCCTCAAGGGCGCGACGGTCTTCGCGGCCGACCTGCTGCGAAGTCTCTCCATCCCGGCCGAGCTGGAGTTCGTACGTGCGGCGAGCTATGGCGCCGGGACGAAGAGCACAGGCCGGGTGAAGATCGCGCACATGGTCGAGGGCTCGCTCGAGGGACGACACGTGCTGCTGGTCGAGGACATCGTCGACTCGGGCCGGACCGCGGACACGATCCTCAAGCGATTCCGGCGCATGAGACCTGCTTCCGTGCGCGTGGCCGCGCTGCTCGACCGGCCCGCGCGCCGCGAGATCCCTGTCCCGATCGACTTCACCGGGTTTGTCATCCCGGACCGGTTCGTCATCGGATACGGGCTCGACTACGCCGGCCTCTACCGCGAGCTGCCGGGGATCTACGCGCTCAGCTAGCCGGTCCGAGCGCGGCTCACGAGCGGACTCAAATAACCGCCACCGCCGGCGTTCGCGGGTTTGGCATTGCGCTGAGGCCCGCGAGCGCCGGCACTCGCGGTGAATTTTTTTCTAACTGACCGGCGCGGGATTGGACGCCGGCTTCAGGAAGTCGACGAGCTCCTCGCGGTCATTCCATATCACGGTCGTGCGCTCGGGCTCTGTGCGCGCCACGATCTTCCCTCCCCGCAGCACCAGCTTGCGCGGCGCGATCAGCCGGATCGCGTCCATCTCGCTCGGCGCGGCAAACGCGCAGAGATCTGCGCGGCATCCGGGGAGCAGCCCGTAGTGCTCGAGGCCCAGCGCGCTCGCCGGGTTCCACGTGATCATGTCCATCAACGTCCGCAGCTCCCCGTGGCCCGACATCTGTCCGTAATGAGCCAGGACGAACGCCGACTGGAGCGGGTCGCCGTAGCCGAGCGGGTACCAGGGGTCCATCACCGAGTCGTGCCCGATGCAGACGTTGATGCCCGCCGCCAGCAGCTCTTTGACCCGCGTGTGGCCGCGCCGAATCGGGTAGCTGTCGAACCGCCCCTGCAGCGTCGAGTTGTCGAGCGGGTTGGTGACCATGTGCATCTGCGCGCGCTTGAGGTTGTTGATCAACCGGTAGGCGTAGGCGTTGTTGTACGAGTGCATGGCCGTGGTATGGCTGGCGGTGACGCGGCCCCCCATCCCCAGCCGGATCGTCTCGGCGGCCATCACCTCGACGAAGCGTGACTGGTCGTCGTCGGTCTCGTCGCAGTGAATGTCTACCCGCAGACCCTTGTTGGCGGCGAGCGCGAATGCGAACTTGATCGACTGCTCGCCGTACTCGCGTGTCAGCTCGAAGTGCGGGATCGCCCCCACGACGTCGACCCCGAGATCGATCGCGCGGCGCATCAGGTCCTCGCCGCCGTCGAACGACATGATTCCCTGCTGTGGGAACGCGACCAGCTGCAGGTACATCTGGTCACCGATCTCCTTGCGCAGCTCGACCAGCGCTCGCACGGCCTTCAGCTCCGGGTCGCACACGTCGACGTGGCTGCGCACGAACTGAACGCCGTTGGCCAGCTGCCAGCGCAAGACCGTCCGGACGCGCTGCTTCACGTCCTCCACGGTCAATTGCTTGACCCGCTCCGCCCAGATCGCGATCCCTTCGAAGAGCGATCCGGTCTGGTTGTGACGCGGCTCACCTTCCGTCAGCACGGCGTCGAGGTGGATGTGCGGCTCGACGAGCGCCGGCGTCACGAGCGCCCCGGCCAGGTCGATCTCGTGCCGTGACTCCGCCTCGGGCTCGCTGATCATGCCGTCCTTGATGCCGATGTCGCGGGTTTCCAGCTCGCCAGGCAGCCTGGCGCCCCGAAGCAGCAAATCGAGCATTCGACGGAACTCTAATTGTTCCTTAAACTTCGGGCGTACTCGTCCGGTTTGTAGTGCGTTTGGGGGAGGCGCCTATGCAAACGGTTCAGGAAGTCGAGAAACACGTACCTGTCCGGGAGGGCGACTACGGGGAGAGGGTGGCCACCGTCGAGCCCGGCGGGGTCGAGTACATCTCTCTCAAGGAGCGTCACGGCAAGCCGATCGACCTGTTCTGGACGTGGCTGTCACCCAACCTCGAGTTCGCGACGGTCTACGTCGGAGTCCTCGGCATCGCGGTGTTCGGGCTCAGCTTCTGGCAGACCGCGGTGGCCATCGTCGTCGGCAGCGCGCTCGGTTCGCTGACGCACTGGGTCCTCTCGTCGTGGGGACCGAAGTTCGGCGTGCCGATGATGGTCGAGAGCCGAGGCGCCTTCGGCTTTCTCGGCAACATCCTGCCCGCGGGCTTGAACGCGTTCACAGGCACGATCGGCTGGTTCATCGTCAACAGCGTCAGCGGTGCATTCGCGCTGCAGGCGCTGGCGCTGCTCATCAACGTCAACCTTCCGTTCGCGGTCACGTTCTTGATCATCGTCGTGGCGCAGGTCGCGATCGCCACCCTGGGCCACAACTTCATCCATGTGTTCGAGCGTTGGGCGCTGCCGCTGCTCGGCATCGTCTTCGCCCTGGCCACCATCTTCATCTTCACGAAGGCGAACTTCGGGGCCCCCGTCAACGCCAAGGCGCCCGTGTTCGTCGGCGAGTTCGGCAGCTTCACGCTGCTGTTCACGGCAACGTTCGGGTACGCCGCGGGCTGGAATCCGTACGCGGCGGACTACACCCGCTACCTGCCGCCCAACACGAACCGGCAGATGGTCGGGTTCTGGGCGGCCATGGGCGTCTTCGTGTCGTGCGTGGTGATCGAGCTCGCGGGCGCCGCGCTCGCCACCGTCGCCGGCACCAAGTGGGGACCCACCGACATCCCAACCGTGCAGCTCCGGGTGGCGATGCCGGACTTGATCTACTACCTCACCCTGCTCTGCATCGCGATCGGTGCGGTCGCCGCCAACGCGATCAACATCTACAGCGGCACGATGTCCCTGGTCGCGCTTGGAATCCGCGAGATGGGGCTCACATTGCGCCAGCGCCGCGCGCTCCTCGCGGTCTCCGCCGGTGTGCTCGGCTACATCATCGGCATCGTCGGCCAGGCCAACGTCGGCCCCGGCAGCAAGTACGAGTTCTTCTTGCTGTTGATCAGCTACTGGATCGGGCCGTGGCTCGCGGTGGTGCTCACTGACTACTGGCTGCGCAAAGGCGACTACGGTGACGAGTCGATTTTCTACGACACCAAGTACCAACGCTGGCAGGGGGCCGCAGCGATGGCCATCGGCCTGGTCGTATCCGTATGGCTGTTCGGGAACAACATCCTCTACACCGGCGTCATCCCGTCGGCCAACCCAGGCATCGGCGACATCACGTTCATCGTTGGCTTCGTCCTGACCGGGGTTCTCTACTACGCCTTCAACATGATGAGCCGCCGGGCGGCGAGCCCTGCGGGAATGGCCGGGTCCCGGGCGTAACTCAGATCTTTCCAGCGCCGCTGCCTCGACAAGGCAGCGGCGCTACTTTTATGCGCATGAACGTCGAGATCAAGGTCGCAGACATGCGCTTTCTCGCGCGAATGGAGAGGGAAGCCGCCCCTCGGACCTGCCAAGCCTTCGAGTCGATGCTGCCGCTCGAAACACAGCTCATCCAGGCCCGCTGGAGCGGTGAGGCCGCGTGGATTCCTTTCGGTGAGCTCGACTTCGGCCTCGGCTACGAGAACCACACCAGTCATCCCGCCCCGGGCCAGCTGCTCCTCTACCCCGGCGGGATCAGCGAGACCGAGATCCTGTTCCCCTACGGCGCGACGCTTTTCGCCAGCCGGATGGGACAGCTCGCGGGCAACCACTTCGCCACGATCTTCGAAGGCAGTGACCGACTGAAGGAGCTCGGCGACCTCGTGCTGTGGAAGGGAGCGCAGGAGATCAGGTTTACCTCTCAGCCGTGAACGACGGAGCGGCCGCGCTCGAGCGATGCGAGATCCTCGCCGCCTGCACGGACGAACCCGGCCGGATCACCCGGCCGTTCGCGTCGGACGCGATGCGCCGCGCTCACGAGCACGTCGCGGGGTGGATGCACCAGGCCGGGATGACCGTGACGCGCGACAACATCGGCAACCTGCGCGCCCGGTACGAAGGGACCGGACCCGAAACCCTGCTTTTGGGCTCACACCTCGACTCGGTCCGCGACGCGGGCAAGTACGACGGACCGCTCGGCGTCGTGGTCGCGATCGCTGCCGTCCAGCGTCTGCACGACGCGAACCTGCGGCTGCCGTTTGGCATCGAAGTGCTGGCATTCGCCGACGAGGAAGGCCTCCGCTTCGGCTCGACCTATCTGGGCAGCCGCGCGCTGGCCGGCCGTCTCGATCGAGCGGAGCTGCAGCGTACGGACGCGGACGGCGTGACGATGGCAGAGGCGATCCGCAGGTTCGGAGGCGACCCGGACAGGATCGCCGAGGACCGATGGAGCGGCGAGCGTCCGCTCGGCTATGTGGAGGTGCACATCGAGCAGGGACCGGTGCTGGAGCAACTCGGCCTGCCGGTCGGTGTGGTTTCCGCGATCGCCGGGCAGAGCCGCCACGAGCTCACCTTCACCGGGGAAGCCGGCCACGCCGGCACCGTGCCGATGCCACAGCGCCGTGACGCGCTGGTCGGAGCCTCGCTCTTCGTCGAGGCGGTCGACGGCGTACGCGAGAAGCCCGGCCTCGTCGCGACCGTCGGCCGGCTCACGGTCCGGCCGGGCGCCGCCAACGTGATCCCCGGCGAGGTCACCCTCAGCCTCGACGTTCGCAGCCCTGACGACGAGCAGCGGCAGTTCGAATGCCAGGCCCTCCTGCACCTGGCAGGCGAGATCGCTCGGCATCGGAACCTGGAGGTGAGCGTGGTCCCCGTGAGCGAGCGCGCCGCGGTCGCCTGCTCGCCGAGCATCACCGGCCTTCTGCGCGAGGCCATCGGCGATGGTGCGGTGGCGGTGGCCAGCGGCGCCGGCCATGACGGCGTGTACATTTCCGAGATCACCGACATCGGCATGGTGTTCGTTCGCTGCAAGGGCGGCATCAGCCACAACCCGGCGGAGTCGGTCGAGGAGGCGGACGTCGCGGTGGCGATTGACGTCCTCGGCCGCTTTCTGGAGCTGCTCGGCAAGAAGTGATCGTCCGCGGCGGCACCATCGTCACCGCAGGCGGCGTCGAGGTAGCGGACATCGCCATCGAGGATGGCCTCATCACCGAGGTCGGCCCCAACCTCGGCGGTGGCGGTGAGGAGATCGACGCGACCGGGCTGTACGTCTTTCCCGGCGGCATCGATTCCCACGTCCACTTCAACGAGCCGGGCCGCACCGAGTGGGAGGACATCGCCCACGGATCGGCCGCGTTGGAGGCCGGCGGATACACGGCGTTCGTCGACATGCCGCTCAACAACCTTCCAGTCACGACGACCGTCGAGGCATTCGACCTCAAGCTCGCAGCGATGAGGCGCTCATCGAAGGTCGACTACGGCCTGTGGGGCGGGCTCGTCCCCGGCAACCTCGACCAGCTCGGGCCACTGGTCGAGCGCGGCGTCATGGGATTCAAGGCCTTCATGTGCCCGAGCGGCATCGACGAGTTCCCGGCCGCCGACGAACGGACGCTGCGCGAGGGCATGAAGCGGATCGCCGAGCTCGACTCGATCCTCCTGGTACATGCGGAAGACCCCGCGGAGCTCCGCGATCCACGAGGTCCGTCGCCCGCCGACTTCATCGAGTCGCGTCCGGTCGAGGCAGAGGTCACGGCGATCCGCAACGCGATCGAGTGGGCGGCCCAAGCGGACTGCCGCCTTCACATCGTGCATGTGAGTTCACTAGCGGGCGCCGAGCTCATCTTTCGCTCGAAGCACGATGTGAGCGGCGAGACATGCCCTCACTACATGCTGTACGTCGACCGGGACATGGCACGCATCGGCGGCACTGCCAAGTGCGCGCCGCCGTTTCGTGAGGAATCAATGCCGATCCTGCCCATCGTCGTCTCTGACCACTCCCCGAGCACCCTCGAACTCAAGCTGGGCGATGACTTTCGCAAGATCTGGGGCGGGATCTCGGGCTGCCAGTCGACCCGGCAGCTGCTGCTGGCTCAGGACCACGACCTGCAGGCCATAGCCGCGGTGACAGCGACGAACGTCGCACGTCGTTTCCGTATCGACGGCAAGGGCGACATCGCGCCGGCTTGCGACGCCGACCTATGCCTCGTCGATCTGTCGCACGAGGACGTCGTCCGGCGAGAAGATCTGCTGTACAAGAACCGTTTCAGTGCCCACGAAGGGCAGAGGATCCGGGGCCGCACAGTGAAGACGATCCACGGATCGCCGAGGTTCATTCGGCCAGGCGAGCGCTCGTAGCCGCGATGTCGCGCGCGATCTCTTCCTCGTCCGCGGTGAGCAGCCTGCCCTCGCGCACCACAACGATGCCGTTGACAACAACCGTCTGAGCGCGAGCCGGGGGCGCCAGAGCAAGGCCGGCGACGAGGTCTTTGATCCCCGCGTGGGCGAGGTCGTCGATCCGAAAGCAGGCGATGTCCGCACACTTGCCCAGCTCGAGCGATCCGCAGTCATCCCGGCCGAGACAGTCCGCCCCACCTTGCGTCGCCAGCCGCAACGCGCCGCGCGCGTCGAGCGCACGCGGCGATTGGTTGCGGACCCGCGCGAGCAGCAGGGCCTGGTGCGCCTCCGCGGCGATGTTGGCGTCCTCGTTGCTGGCCGATCCGTCCACCCCCAGGCCGATACGGGCACCTGCCCGCACCAGGTCGGCGACCCTGCACACGCCCGCGCCGAGTCGCATGTTGCTGGAAGGGCAGTGCGCGATGCCGGCCTTGACCTCCGCGACCCGGGCGACTTCGCCGTCGCTCAGGTGGATACCGTGCGCGTACCAGACGTCGTCTGCGGTCCAGCCGAGGTCTTCCATGAGCTCGTACGGCCGCTTGCCGAATTTCTCGATGCAGAACCTTTCTTCATCCAGGGTTTCGGCAAGGTGGGTGTGCAGGCGGACGCCGTGCTTGCGCGCGAGGGCCGCCGAATCGCGCATCAGCCGTGGCGTCACCGAGAAGGGCGAGCACGGTGCGACCACGACCCTGCACATCGATGCCGGCCGGGCGTCGTGGTGCCGGGCGATCAGCTCCTCGGTGTGGGCGAGGATCGCGTCCTCGTCCTCGACCACCGAGTCAGGCGGAAGACCGCCTTTCGATTCGCCCAGCGACATCGAACCGCGACACGGATGGAATCGCAGTCCCAGCTCGCCGGCCGTTTCCACCAGCGCTTCGAAGATCCCCGGCCGGCCGTGTGGAAAAACGTAGTGGTGGTCGGTCGAGAGCGTGCATCCTGAAAGTAGAAGGCGCGACATCGCCGCGCGGGCTGCCACGCGCACCGTGCCGGCATCGATTCGCGCCCACACCGGGTACAGGGCTCGCAGCCACTCGAACAGCGTGCCATCCGGCACGTAGCCGCGCGTCGCCCACTGGTACATGTGGTCGTGCGCGTTGACGAATCCGGGCATTGCCACGCAGTTGGGCTCGTTGACCCACTCGTCGGCTTGCGGCGCCTGGCCGGAGCCGATGCCGGCGATCTTGCCGTCGCGGACGAACAACCAGCCGTTCTCGATCTCGCGGCTGCCCGTGAACAGCAGCCCCGCGCGTAAGAGAAGCGTCAAAGGGTGATGTCGTGCGGGCGGACGGGCACGCGGTCGATCTGACGCCCGGTCGCGGCTCGGATCGCGGCCACGATGGCCGGACCCGACGAGATGGTGGGCGGCTCCCCCACCCCCTTCAAGCCGTACGGCGAGTTGGGGTCGCCCAGCTCGAGGATGTCCATCCGTACCGGAGGCATGTCGAGGATGGTCGGCAGCAGGTAGTCCGTGAACGACGGGTTGCGGATGACCCCATCCTTGACCTGGATCTCCTCCATGACGGCCAGGCCGAGTCCCTGCGCCGCGCCGCCTTCGAGCTGGCCCTGCACGGCAAGCGGATTGATCGCCTTGCCCACGTCCTGCGCCGTGGCGAGCTCCACCACCTTGAGCAAGCCGAGCTCGGTGTCGACGTCGACCACGGCGCGGTGCGCGGCAAAGGCGAACTGCATGTGCGCATCGGCCTGGCCGGTCTCGGCATCAAGGCGGTGGGTCTGGCGGGGGCGGAAGACCCGGGTCTCTTCGATCACGGCGTCGCCCAGCAGCGTGGCCAGGGACACGATCTCCTTGCCGCTTGCGTCCACCACCGCGTCATCCTCGAGCCGAAGGCCGCCGGCCCGGTGAAGCTCCGATTCCGCAAGCTCCAGGACACGCTTGCGCACGGCCTCCGACGCAGCCTTGACGGCGCCGCCGGTGATGTACGTCTGTCTCGACGCCGACGACGAGCCGGCAGAGCCGACGTTCGTGTCGGCGGTCAGGACCACGATGTCGTCGACGCCAAGCTCCGTGCCCGCGACCTGGGCCTGGACCATGACGCTGCCCTGCCCCACCTCCGCCGCCGCGGTGTGGACTTCGACCCGAGGCCGGCCCTCAACGACCGACAGGCGCACCCTCGCGGTCGAGTAATCCTCGAAACCCTCGGAATAGCCGATGTTCTTGAAGCCGACCGCGAAGCCGACCCCTCTTTTCACGCCCTCACCATGCGTCGTGTTTGACACCCCACCAGGCATTGACGTCAGGTGCTTGTCGGCGGCGGGCGGCATCGGCATCGCGCGCACGCGCTGCAGCAGCTCGGCCACGGGAACCGGGCCGTCGACGACCTGGCCGGTGATCATCTCGCTGCCAGTCTCCAACGCGTTGCGGAGGCGCAGCTCCACCGGGTCCATGCCCATCGCGGCGGCGAGCTTGTCCATCTGCGCCTCGTGCGCGTAGCAGTTCTGCACCGAGCCGAAGCCACGCATCGCGCCGCATGGCGGGTTGTTGCTGTAGACGACGATGCCGTCGATCGTCGCGTTGGGACACCGGTACGGCCCAACCGAGAAGCACGTGGCATTGGCGATCACCGCGGTCGAGCTCGACGCGTACGCGCCGCCGTCGAGAAGGATGCGAGCCCGGACGTAGACGAGCTTGCCGTCTCGGTTGGCGCCGTGCTCGTAGGTCAGCTTGCCCGGGTGGCGGTGCACGTGGCCGACGAAAGACTCCGTTCGGGAGTAGGAGATTTTCACCGGCCGGCCGGTCTTCAGCGCGAGCATGCATGCGTGGGCCTGCATCGAGAGGTCCTCGCGCGCGCCGAACGCACCGCCGATGCCGGCCATGGTGAGCCGCACCTTCTCCCTGGGCAGGGCGAGCACGCTCGCCAGCTGCTCCTGGTCGACGTGCAGCCACTGCGTCGCGATGTGGAGGTCGATGCCACCCTCGCCGTCCGGGATCGCGAGCCCGGACTCGGGGCCGAGCGGGGCCTGGTCCTGCATCCCGATCTCGTACTCGCCCTTCACCACGAAGTTGGCGCGTGCCGCCTGGTCGCCGTGACGGATCTTCACGTGGCGCGTGACGTTGCCGTCGGGATGGAGCCGCGGCGCCTCGGGAGACAGCGCCTGCTCGGGGTCAGTGACCGGTCGCAGCACCTCGTATTCGACGTGGACTTTCTCGGCGGCCCGCCTCGCCTGCTCTGGATGGTCTGCGGCCACCAGGGCGACGGCCTCGCCCCAGTAGCGCACGACATCGAAGGCGAGGACGGGCTGGTCCTGGATCTCGAGGCCGTACAGCTTGCGCCCCGGCACATCGACGTGCGTGAGAACTGCCCGCACGCCGGGCATGGCGCGCGCTTCCTCGGTGTCGATCGTGATGATCCGTGCATAGGGGTGCGGGCTGCGCACGGTGGCGCCCCACAGCATGCCTTCGACGCGCAGGTCGGAGGAATAGACGAAGCCCCCGCGTACCTTGGGCACGCCGTCCGGCCGGCGGACGCTCTCACCGACCTTCATCGGGCCGCCATGCGCACAGCGTCGAGGATCTTCGCGTAGCCGGTGCAGCGGCAGATGTTGCCGGCGAGCGCCTCGCGAATCTGCGCGTCGTCGGGTTGCGGGATGCGCTGCAGCAGGTCGTGGGTCGCGACGACCAGGCCTGGCGTGCAGAAGCCACACTGCACAGCGCCGGCTTCGACGAACGCCTGCTGAACTCTCGCGCCGTCGAGACCTTCGATGGTCACTACCTCACGGCCGTTCGCCTGCCCTCCCAGCACCAGGCACGCGCAGACCAGCGTTCCGTCGAGGTAGACCGAGCACGATCCGCACTCGCCCTGCTCGCATGCGTTTTTCGAGCCGTAAAGGCCGAACCTCTCGCGCAGCACGTACAGAAGGCTCTCGCCCTCCCAGACCCCTTCGGCGCCGCGAGGCTCGCCGTTGACCACGCAGCTGACCTTCATCTCGCGGCCCAGGCCCACTCGAGACACCGGCGCGCCAGCACCGCCAGCGCGTGGCGGCGATAAGCGGCCGTCCCGCGCACGTCGTCGATCGGCCTTGCCGCCGACGCGACCAGCTCGCCGAAACGACTCAACGTGGCATCGCTCAAGGGCCTGCGGCGCTCCCAGTCGAGCTCGCCCTGGATGAACTTCTCCGCCGCTGCCGCGCGCATCGGGGTTGGGCCCGCGGAGCCGATGCCGGTGCCGACCCTCATGTGAGCGGGATCGATCGACAGCGCAAACGAGCACACGGCGATGACCATCGCGTTGCGAGTCCCAACCTTCGAGAACTGCTGCGGCCCGCGCGCGGGCTGCACGATGAAGGCGGCGATGAGCTCGTCCTTCCGCATCGCATTGCGTTTGGGACCGGTGAAGAACTCACCGACGTGCACGTGGCGAGTCCCGGATTTGGAAGCGAGCTCGACCCACGCGTCCGACGCGAGGAGGGGCGGATGGGCATCACCCGCGGGAGATGCCGTGCCGAGGTTGCCGCCGACCGTGCCTCGGTTGCGGATCTGCGGCGAGCCAACAGTCCGGGACGCCATCGCCAGGCCCGGCAGCCGGTCGCCAAGCTCGTCGATGAGGCGCGTGTAGGTCACGCCGGCGCCGATTCGCAGGATGCCGTCGGACGGTCCCCACTCCGTGAGCTCGCGAATCCGGGTGAGATCGAGGATGGTCGCCGGACGCCGGTGGTCGAGGTTGATCTCGACCATGACGTCGGTTCCGCCGGCGATCGGAGTCGCTTCCGGGTGGGCGGCCTTCATGTCGAGCGCCTCGGACCAGGTGGCCGGCTGAAGGAATTCCATCACCAGGCCAGGCCGGGCTCGGGGGCGTCGTCGCGCATCACCGTTCCCTCGATCAGGCCGTATGGGCGGTCGGCCGCGTAGAAGACCTCGTTGTCGTTGGCCATTCCGAAGGGCGAGAGGTCGACCACGAAGTGGTGCTTGTTCGGCATCGAGAGCCGGATCTCCGCAACCTCTGGACGCTCGCGCAGGACGGCCTCGCCCATGGCGTAGAGGGTCTGCTGCAGAGACAGGCTGTGTTTGGCCGCGAACGTCTCGAGCATCAGTCGGCGTGTCTCCGCAAACGACTGGCGCCAGTCAACGTCGGTGCTCGCGTAGCGCCAGTTCGCCGCCAGCGACGTGGCCATGATCCGTTCGCGTGTCTCGGCGAGCGTCGTGAACCGGTCCCTGATGTAGCCGTGGAACTCGGACCCGGTCGACTTGAGGATGACGAGGTCGGCGATTCCGCTGACCACCCAGCTGCTGTCGTCGGTGCACGTCACCATCGCAACTCGCTTCTCAGCGCCGGCGCGAACGAAAGCGTGGTCGTGGATTCGATTCCAGCCGACCTCCTCGATGGCGACCCGAGCTCGATACACGGACGCGAACTCCCCGACGAAATGCCGCGCGAGCCGGATTGCAAAGTCTTCGATCTCCCCGATCGGATCGCGCGCGAACGCGAAGACCGTGTTCTTCTGGGTGTCGGTCGGGACGACCTTGCTGTTGTCTCCGGTCAGGTGTGTATCGGTGAAGTCGCCAGCAAGCGCGACGCTGACGTTGAGGTCCTTGATCTCGTGCTTCTCGCCGTCCTTCGTGATGCGCACGACGTGCGTTTCCGCTTTCCCGTACTGGTTGTCACCGAGGACGATGGTCACGACGCTCAGGTTCCCCTGTAAGTCGTGTAGCCGTACGCGCTGAGCAGCACGGGCACGTGAAGATGGCCGCCGTCGAAGTTGAAGACCACCGACACCGACGGATAGAACACGCTGAGGCCTGACCGCTCGAAATAGGGACGCGTGTCGAGCTCGATGCGGTACTCCGCCGGCTCCAGTTCCTCGTCTGTCAGCTCGCGGATCCGGCCGTCGGCGTCGGTTTCCGCCCGCGCGACCTCTTTCCAGTCGCCGTCCGGTTCGCGGCGATGCAGGGCGACCGCCAGCCCGGCGGCCGGGGCTCCCCGCATGGTGTCGAGGACGTGCGTCGAGATCGTCATCCGTGTCCATGAGAGGAAACCAGACGGTTTCCTCTCACGCTCCCCAGAGGGGCCCCCGGCAGGAAGCCGACCGTGCGGCTTCGCCGCAGGGCAAGCGCCGCTGCTCTCCTTCCCTTGATCGTCTTTGTCATTTCAGGATGCCCAGCAGCCGCATGCGCGTGATCTTGCGCTGCTCCGCGGCGGCGACTTCGACCTCGGTGTAAGGGTCGTTGTTCATGCGGCGGCGAAGGTCGTGGAGGATCTCGTCGGCGCTCCGCCCCCGGGCGGCGATGAGAAAGACGTGTCCGAAACGCGCCTCATAGGTGCGATTTTCGGACGCCAGCGCAGCCAGCGTTCGCGCCGACGCCCGGCGGACGCCACTCTGCTCTCGCTCCGAGGTCGCGGGCGCGTGGCCGCCCCGCTCTCCGATCCGCGGGTGGGCCCGGAAGGCCTGCAGCCAATCTCCAGGCTTGAGGTCGGCCCACGCCGTCTCCGCAACCTCCAGCAGGGCGTCGACGTTGCGGTAGGGCCGGCCGTTTGCGATCCGGGCCGCCCAGGGCTGGTTCGCAAACGTGGCGTACAGCCGTTCTTCGGCCTCGGCGGCCGGGAGTGCGTTGAACCGGTCCAGGCCTTCACTCAACTCCCAGCGGCACCAGCTCGAAACGGCTGACGTCGACAAGACCGCGGTCCGTGATCTTCAGCTCCGGGATCACCGACAGCGCGAGGAAGCTGAGCGTCATGAAGGGTGAAGCCATCGCCACCCCCATCGTCTTCAAACGCTCCTCCATGGAGCGCAGCCGCTCGTGCACGGCAGCAAGTGGGCTGTCGCTCATCAAGCCGGCGACCGGAAGGGGCAGCTCTTCCACCACTCTGCCGCCCTCGGCGATGACGATTCCTCCCCCGATCTCCGCCATGCGCATCGCGCAGGCGGCCATGTCCCCGTCGTCGACCCCAAGGGCAACGATGTTGTGCGCATCGTGCGCCACGGTCGATGCAAACGCGCCGCGCTTAAGGCCGACGTTGGTCGCAAAGCCGAGACCTACCCGTCCGCTGGCATGGTGGCGCTCGACGACAGCGATCTTGACCAGGTCGCGCGCCGGGTCGGCAACGATGCAGCCGTCGCTGACGGTGGGCTCGAGGACCTCCACGCCTGTGACGAGCTGCTCGGGGACGACGCGCATGACGCGGATCTTCGTCGGTCCCGCCGAAATGGCAAACGAGCTCGCCTCGACCGGCGCCATGCTCACCGTCTGCCTCACCCATTCGGGAACCTCGAGCTTGACGAAGCGAGGCGGCGCTCCACGCTTCAGGACCTGGCGGGGATTGAAGTTCCTCAGGTCGTCGAGGACGAGGATGTCGGCCTGGTAGCCCGGCGCGATCGCGCCCAGGTGCCAGAGGCGGTGACAGGTGGCGGGGTTGATCGTTGCCATGACCAGCGCGTCTTCGGGACTGACGCCTTCGGCCACCGCGACGCGAACCATCTGGTTGATGTGCCCTTGCTCGACGATGAAGTCAGGTTCGCGGTCGTCGGTGCAGAACGCGCACCGCTCGGTTCCGTAGCGCTTGACCAGCGGAAGCAGGTCTCGCAAGTTGCGCGCGATCGATGCCTCTCGCAGCAGCACCCACATCCCGAGCCTGCGCTTCTCGAGCGCCTCGTCGAACGTCATCGCCTCGTGGTCGGAGCTGATGCCGGCGCTGATGTAGGCGTTGAGCGCCGGCCCGCGGACGCCCGGCGCGTGACCGTCGACGTGGTCGGTCAGGCCCGTCTTGAGCTTGGCCAGCTCCCCGGCGCTCCCGTTGATGACGCCGGGGAAGTTCATCATCTCCGCGATCCCGATCGTCCGGCTGCGGCGGAGCAGGCTCTCGATGTCTCCGACCGTGAACGGCCGGCGAGGTGACTCGAAGCGCGACGCCGGCACGCACGACGAGGCCATCACGAAGACGTCGAGCGGGATGTCTTCGCAGCAGTCGAGCAGCCAGTGGATGCCATCGGTGCCGAGCACGTTGGCGATCTCGTGAGGGTCTGCCACGACGGCGGTCGTGCCGTGGCCGAGCACCGCGCGGGCGAACTCGTCGACCGTGAGCTTCGACGACTCGATGTGCATGTGCGCATCGATGAAGCCAGGCACCAGGTAAGCGCCGGCGACGTCCATGCGCTCCCGGCCGTCGTACCGGCCCAGGCCGACGACGTGACCGTCCTTGACGGCCACGTCCACGTCGAGCCACTCCTTGGTGAACACCGACAGGACGTGGCCTCCGGACAGCACGAGGTCGGCCGGCTCATCACCTCGCGCGACCGCCATCCAGTGTGCGTCGATGACGGAGACTTTAGCGACATGACGGGGCTGATCGGGCAGAGCATCAGGCGGCTCGAGGACCCACGTCTCCTGCGGGGCGAGGGCAGGTTCGCGGACGACCTGGAGACGCAGCTCTACGTGGGCCTCGTGCGAAGCCCCATGGCGAGCGGATTCCTCTCGGGCGTGGACACTTCCTCCGCCCGCACGCTGCCGGACGTGCTCGAGATTTTCACCGCGAGCGACCTTGCCCGGTCTTGCTCGCCGCTCGGTGTTCACATCACCACGCCTGGCGCCATCTGCCCGCCGCGGCCGATCCTCGCCGCGGATCGGGTCAGGTTTGCCGGCGAGATGATCGCGGCGGTCGTCGTGGGAAGCCGATACGTGGTGGCCGACGCCGTCGAGCTCGTCCAACCTGACATCGATCCACTGCCGGCGGTCGTGACGTTCGCGGACGCGCTGGCCGAAGGCGCGCCGCTGGTCCATGACGAGGTGCCGGGCAACGTCTATTTCCTCGGCCGCCGCACCTATGGCGACCCTCCCGCGGCCTTCGAGCACGCCGACCTCGTGGTCGAGGCGGAGGTAACTCATCCCCGCGTGGCCGCCGCGCCCATCGAACCGCGGGGCGTGGTCGCCGCGCCGGAAGACGGCGGCGTGGCGGTCTGGACGTCCACGCAGGTCCCACACCTGGTCGCCGACGCGATCGCGGAGTGCCTTCAAATCGAGCGCAGGAGCGTGCGCGTGGTGGCGACCGATGTCGGCGGTGGATTCGGGGTCAAGGCTCAGGTCTATCCCGAGGAGATCCTGCTCGCCTGGATCGCGCGCCGAATGAACGCCCGCGTGAAATGGATCGAGACTCGCTCGGAGCACATGCTGTCCGCGAGCCACGCGCGCGACCAGCGCGTCCATTTCTCCGCGGCGGTGCGGAAGGACGGCCGCGTCCTCGCCATCAAGGCGACGATCCACTCGAGCATCGGCGCCTACGGCGTCCGCCCCTTCGGCCCACTGCTCGACCCCCTGGGAACGGCGAGCCTCATCCCGGGCCCGTATGACGTTCGAGACTACGAGTACGCGACCTACGCGGTCGCCACCAACAAGTCGCCCGAGGGCCCTTACCGCGGGGTCGGCATGGTTACGGCCGTCCTGGTGCACGAGCGCCTGATGGACCTCGTCGCCGGCAGGCTGGCCCTGGATCCGGCCGACGTGCGCCGCCTCAACTTCGTGAAAGCAGAGCAGATGCCGTACACGACGGTGACCAAACACCCTTACGAGTCGGGTGACTACGCATCAGCGCTCAATCGCGTGGGGTACGAGGCGCTTCGCACCGAGAGGGCGAGCGCGCGTGCCGAGGGCCGGCTCGTCGGCCTCGGATTGAGCTCCTACGTCGAATACACGGGCGCCGGATCGTCGACGTTCGAGCGCCGCGGCATGCTGGACATTCCCGGCAGCGACACGGCACGCGCCTGGCTCGCCGAGGATGGACGCGTGCACCTCCAGACGAGCTGTCCCGCGGTGGGCCAGGGCTCGCATACAACTCTCGCCCAGGTCGCGGCGGCGAACCTCGGGGTCGACGCTGAGAGCATCGTCGTCGAACAGACGAATACGGGCCGCGTCGGCGGCGGCACCGGTTCATTCATGAGCCGGGGCTCGGTGACCGGCGCCACCACCGCTTTTCGGGCAGCCGGACTTCTACGTGAAGCAATCCTCGAAGCCGCTTCCGACCGGCTGGGCCAGCCGATCCACCGCCTGTCGATCGATGCCGGGACGGTCATCGTCGAAGGCGCCCCGGCGCGGCTGGCGCTTTCGCAGCTTGCGGCAGACAACGCGGACCTCGATGTGTCGGTGGCGTACGACCCTGTTCAGGCGTCGCACCCATACGCAACTCACGCCTGCCTGGTCGAGCTCGATCGCGAAACCGGCGCGGTCCAGGTCCTCCGCTACGTGGTGGCCGAGGACTGCGGCGTGCTGATCAATCCGCTGATCGTCGAGGGACAGGTCACAGGCGGCGTGGCCCAGGCTGCCGGTGCGGCGCTCCTGGAAGAGGTCGTGTATGGACCTGACGGCGAGCCGCGTACGGCCACGTTCCTCGATTACATGATCCCGAGCATCAGCGAGGCCGTGCCGATCTCGATCGAGCACCTGGTCACGCCGTCGACCGTGCACGAGCTGGGCACCAAGGGCGCCGGGGAGGGCGGCACCATCGGAGGCACCGCGGCGATCGCCAACGCCGTCGCCGACGCGCTCTCCGTCTCCGACCTCGTGCTCCCGCTCACGCCGGACCGCATCGTCGCGTTGATGCGTTGAGCGAGCCCACGCCCTACCGACCGCTCAGCTACCTGGAGTGGAACGCCGCCCGCCGCGGCTCGAGCCCGGCGATCTGGGAGGCAGGTGATGAGATCACCTTCGAGGAGCTGCTCGAGCACGTCAGTCGGTTGCGGAAGCTGCTCGAGGCCAGTGGTGTTCGCGCGGGCGACGTCGTCGGCGTGCAGCTGCCCAACGTCTGGCAGTACGTCGCTCTCGAGCTGGCGATTCCGGACCTCGGCGCGGTGATCCTGCCGCTGCCGCTCAGCCTCGGCGAGCACGAGCTGGGCTGGGTGCAAGAGAAAGCGAGGCCGGTCGTGGTGATCCGCGAACCGTTGCCCGAGCCGGCCGACGGCCTGCCTGAGCCGACGCCTGCCGAGCCGGATCCCGCCCGGATCGTCGAGATCGCGCTCACCTCCGGCACGACAGGCATGCCCAAGCTCGCGTCGCTTTCGGCGCGCTTGAAGCAGGTCACTTTCGAAGGGTTCACGGGCCGCCTCGGCATCGCCGAGAACGACCGCGTCCTCCCCATGACGCCTCTCAGCCAGGGCATCGGCGGCATGTGCCTTTACTGTCTGCGCCTCGGCGCGACCCTGGTGATGCTCCACGAGCCGCACTGGACTCCCGATCACTGCCTCGCCACCGCGCGTGATGCGCGGGCCAGCGTCCTGGTCGGTGTGCCGACCAACGTGATCCGGATGCTCCATCACGAGATCGCTCTGCCGAACGCGCGAGCGGTCGCGGTGGCGGGGGCGCCACTGCCGCCGGAGGTCGCCGAGCGCTGGGAGACCACGACCGGAATCGCCATCACGAGCTTCTACGGTTCGATGGACGCGGGACAGCTCGCCGTCGCCCGCCCGTCCGACCCTCGAGACAAGCGCTGGGCCACGGTCGGCAAGCCACACGACCGAGCCGAATGGAAGATCGCTGGCGGCGAGATCTGCATGCGGGGCGAGCTGGTCCAGGACCGGTATTGGGGCGAGGCCTTCGGTCCTCACGCGGCCGACGGCTGGGCGCATATGGGCGACCTCGGCTTCGTCGACGACGACGGATATCTGCACGTCGTCGGCAGGGTCAAGGACATCATCATTCGCGGGGGAGCCAACATCAATCCGTACGAGGTGGAGTCGATGATGAGGACCCATCCCGCGGTCCGTGACGTGTGCGTCGTCGGACGCCCGCATCCCGAGCTGGGCGAGGTGCCTGTCGCCTTCATCGTCGGCGAGGTCGACGGGGATGAGGTGAAACGGTTCCTGATGGAGCGTGGCCTGGCTCACTACAAGTGGCCGGAGGCGGTGTACATCGTGCGCGAGCTTCCCCTTTCCGGCCCCGGCAAGGTCGACCGCAGGGCGCTTCGAGAGCATGCTGGCGCGGTGTAACGACATCGACGTTGCGTGGTTCGAAGCCGGCCGCGGCGAGCCGCTCATCCTGGTCCACGGCCTTGCCGACGACCATCGCGCGTGGCGCCGTGCACTGGCGGACCTGGTCTTGCGCCACCGCGTGATCCTTTACGACCTGCGGGGCCACGGCCAGACCAGCCTCGGCCAACCCGACTGCTCGCTGCGCCAGCTCGGTGACGACCTGGTCGCGTTGATGGACGTCCTCGACCTCCGACGCGCCAACGTGGCCGGTTTTTCGCTGGGCGGCACGATCGCCATGCGGCTAGGGATCGACCATCCAGAGCGCGTCCGAGGGCTCGCGCTGGTGGCGACGTCCAGTCGGGTCGGACGCGCCGCCGCCGACTGGTATCGGGAGCGCGTGGCGTTGGTCGAAACTTCAGATGCCCGGCTGAGGGAGACCCTCGACCGCGATACCGCGGACGTCTACACGCAGTCGCCGGACGAGCTCGCGGAGGGCTTGCTGATCCGCCGCCAGTCGACCTCCGACCCACGTGGCTACGGCAACGCCTGTGCTGCGATGGCAGGGCTGAACGCCGCACCGCTCGACCCGGAGCTGCCGAAGATCAGCGCTCCGGCCCTGATCGTTGCGTCCGATCTCGACCGCCACTGCCCTCCGAAGGCGGCCGAGATGATCGCCGCCCGGATCGAAGGGAGCCGGCTCGAGATCATCGAGGGCGCCGGTCATGCGATCCCGGTCGAGAAACCACACGAGCTGGCCGCGCTGATCAACATCTTCCTGGACGAAATTGCCTGAGACGCTGCTCCACGAGTGGGGCGAGCACGAGGTTCTCACTCTCACGCTGAACAGACCCCAACGCCGCAACGCGGTCGATCCCGAGTTGCTTACCGCGCTGGCCGAGGCGCTGCGAACAGAGGGCGACCGTGCGCGGGCGGTGATCCTGCGTGGCGCTGGCGACGAGGCATTTTCGGCCGGGTACGACCTCTCGCGCCTCACGGGCACCGCCGGCGACCTCGATGCCGACGGTGTGATCGGCCGGGCTGCGGACGCCCTGCGGGCGTGCCCCGCCCCGGTGATCGCACGCCTGCACGGCCATTGTCACGGCGCCGGGTTCGAGCTGGCGATGAACTGCGACCTGCGAATCGCGTCGCCCGACCTTCGCATGTCGGTGCCCGCGGTCGGGCTCGGGGTGGTCTATCGATATCCGTTCCTCGCCCGCCTCGTGCAGACCTGCGGTCTCGCGCGCACCGCCGACCTGTTGCTTGCGATGCCAGAGCTCGACGGCGCGCGAGCGCATGAGTGGGGCCTGGTGACCGAGCTCGTGCCCGCCGCGGAGATCGACGCCAGGATCGAGAAGCTGGCCAGGCGCCTCGCCACCTCGCCGCGCGCCGCGCTGCGCGGGACCAAGGCGAGCCTGAACCTCCTCGCATCGCGAGGACTCTTCGCCGACGACCTCGAGCTGGCGCAGCGGCTGCGCGCGGAGGCTGCAGCCAGCCCCGAGCGCCAGGAGGCGCTCCGGCGCCGCCAGAAAAAAGTCACCGAATGAACGGATACGACGTGAGCGTCGGCATCAGCCCACGTCAGTCGTTCGACAACTGGGCCTCGTTCATGGCGGGGCTCGAGGCGGAGGGCGTGCGCCGGGCATGGGTGATCGATTCGCAGCTTGCGATGAAGGACGTCTACGCGGGCCTTGTCGTGGCGGCCCTCAACACGACGCGGATCGGCCTCGGCACCGGGGTCACCAACGCGGTGACGCGGCACCCGACGGTCACTGCCAACGCGATCGCGGCCGTGGCGGAGATCTCCCATGGGCGCGCGATCCTTGGCGTCGGCGCGGGCGACTCGGCTCTGTACGGCATCGGCCTGCAGCCGCAGAAGCTGGCCGAGGTCGAAGAGGCGATCGCATTCTTCCGTTCGCACCTGGAACGGAGCATCCCCATCTACCTGGCGGTGAGCCAGGAGCGGATGTGCCGGCTGGCCGGCCGCACTGCCGACGGCGCGATCGTGATGGGACCCGCGCAGCAGGACATGGTGCGGCGCCAGGTGGACTGGATAAGGTCAGGCGCCCCAAGCAGCGACTTCGAAATCGCTTTCATCGCCCCGACGTCCACCGACATCGAGGACGTTCGTTCGTGGGCTTCGACGCAGGCAAGGTTGATGTCGCACCACAAGGAGCTGCCGGAGAGCCTGGTCCCGTTTCGCGACGAGATCACGCGGAGCGCCGAGTCCTACGACTACTCAGAGCACCTTTCGACGAGAGCCGAGCACAGCGCCGTGGTATCCGACAGCCTGGTGCGCAAGCTGGGAGTCGTTGGAACGGCTGACGAATGTGCCGCTCGCTTGGGCGAGCTGCGCGCTTGCGGCATCGACACATTCATCTTTCCACTCGCGGGGCGCAACCGCATCGAGCGTTGGAAACGGATCCGGGACGAGATCCTCGATCAGACCATCGTGTAGCCGCCGCTGACCGACAGCGTCTGGCCCGTGATGTACGAAGCCCGGTCAGAGGCCAGCAGCAGCACCGCCGGCACCACGTCTTCGGGCTTGCCGAGCCGGCGCAGCGGATACGAGCGAGCCGCCTTCTCGCGGATCTCGGCCGTGAACATCTTCGCCTGGTCGCTCGACCAGATCGACTCGCTGCCCGAGGTCTCGGGGTCGCCAGGGATCAGGCCGGGCGACACCACGTTCAGCGTGATGCCGTGCTTGCCAACCTCGCGCGCAATCGCCTTCGACATCGCGATCACGGCGGCCTTGGTGCCGCTGTAGACAGCCTCACGCCACTCCCCCATCCGTCCCGCGTCCGATCCGATCGAGACGACGCGACCGTGGCGCCGCTCGATCATGGGGTCGAGTACCGCGCGCACGCAGTTGATGAAGCCCCACATGTCGATCGCTATCTCGCGCTCCCACTCCTCACGCGGCTTTTCTGTGAACAACCGGTCGATCGTCCATCCCGCGCAGTTGACCAGCACGTCGACGCCGCCCATCGAGCTCCTGACGAACTGCACCATGGACGACACCGACTCCCAGTCGGTGACGTCGGTGTGCCGCGCCACGATCGTTCCCGACGGTGCTTCGGCCTCGACCTTCCTGGCCTGACGGTCGTCCACGTCAGCGATCACCACCCGCGCGCCCTCGGCCGCAAAGCCGAGCGTGATCGCGCGGCCGAGGTTGGACGCGCCGCCGGTGACGATGACCACGCGACCGGTGAGACCCAGGTCCATCAGGCCGCGGGCACCGCCGTGACGATCAATCGCTCGCTGTACGTTGCCTGGCTCCGGTCCCATGCACCCGCGCATGTGATCAGCGAAAGGCGCGCGGGACCGGTCTGGGCAAAGACGCCCGGTGGATGGGCCTCGAGTGGCAGCGACTCCGAGGCCGCCACCTGAAACTCGACTGTGCGCCCGTCGGGCCAGATCACGAGGATCGCGTCGCCAGGGCGCAGGAGCCGAAGGTCTTTGAACACTCCCGGTTGTCGCGGCACGCCGAGGTGACCCGCGAGCACCGCATCGCCGGGCTGCCCTGGGGACGGACCTTGATTGAACCAACCGACTGATTCGAGGTTGCCCGGTGACGCCATGGCCCCATGCTCGTCCAGACCGACCCTGTCGATCGGCGCCTCGACCCCGATGCGAGGTATCACGAGGCGCCACCCCGCCGCCTTCGGTTGAAGCGAAGGGACCTGCGGCGGCTGCGCGGCAACCGACGGCGCCGCGCTCGTCTGAGAATCTCTTTCGCCGTGGCCATGGTCAACAAGCGCCTCGGCCGTCGCTGGTGACGAAGGCATCCGGTCGACGGCCGGACTGGAGCCTGCAACCACGCCGGCAATCAGGAGCACCGCCACGGCCCTGCTGCGCCGCCATGCCAGCGACAGCAAAAGAGCCGGTATGAGGAGAAGCGGCCCCAGCGGCGCCGGCCGGTCGGGCGGCGGCCTCGGGAAGGCGCCGGTGTTGGGCAAGCCTGGCGGAGCCGAGATGATGAAGCACTCGGTCGTTGCGTTGGTGTGGCTCGCGGGCGCGTAGATCCCGGTGCTCGCCGCATCGGGGGAGTAGACGGTCCTCCAGCAGTACTTCCCCGCGGCGGTGGTCGCCGTCGTGGGGTCAGACGTGGCGACGCCCGCCACGAGCGGCTTGGCAGCGCCGACCTGTGCCCCGCCGGTCGGGCATCCTGCCGGAGTCACCAGGGCCGGACCGCACAGGACGAACGCGACGCTCCCGGTCGGCGCAAGGCCGGCACCGCCATTGCCGGCGGTGACGGTGTCTGTCGCCGAGGCGCCCATTGGAACCGCAGTCCCGGAGGGGACGCTCGTGCTGGTCAGGGCAGGTGTTCTGCAGGAGTGAAAGTCGATCGGCCCCGCAAAGTCCTTGAGGATCGACGTGAACGACTGCGCGGTTCGCGTGTGCGGCAGGAACGTGTTGAAGCAGCCGGCAAAGGGAATGCCCTGCAGGTCGACTCCACCCTCCAGCAGGTCGTTCGTGGAAACGGTCGTCGAGTTGCCGGCGATCTGGTCGCGGCAGACCCAGCCCCCGCACGGAATGTTTGCCGAGTTCACCGTTAGAGCCGCAAAAGCAGGAGCCGGATTGAGCTCGTAGTGCTCAGGCCCACCGGCGGGGTTGCAGATCGTCCCATCGGGCGGTTGCGGACCGGGGTCGGCGGCGCAGTGCCACTGATAGATGGAGAAGCCGGCAAGGCTTCCGCCATTGGTGAAGTCGACCGCGACCAGCAGGTCACCCTCACTCCGGTTCCCGGTGAAGGCGCCGCTGCAGCCTGCTGTGAGCACGACCGTGCTCTGGAGGAACTCGAAATCCATGTGGCTGTCTCCGTTGTTGACCAGTCGCTCAGCGCCGAAGTACAGCTCCGGATGCCCATCGACCCGGGTGTGGCTCACGGCGTAGACGTTGCTGAGGTCGGTCTTGGCGGGGACGGGACCGGGGCTGAAGCTGTAGGAAGAGATCGCATCGCCGTTCTTCCCGCCGTTCAGCGTGGTGGGATCGTTGGCCCCACAGGGCGTCGTGTCTCCTGAGATGGGATCGGCGATGAAAACCGCGGAGATGATGCTTGGATCGGCCGCGGCTGCGGGCGTCAGGGTCGGCGCGATCGGCGGAGCGGAGCCCGCGGCCGGCCGTCCGCAATTGAAGATGCCCCCCGTTCCGCCAAGGTCTACCGCGCCGGCAGGGCACGTGCCGGTTGGTCCGGCGAGTCCGGAGTTGGCCCAGTCGTAAGTTGCCCCGCTTGCGGGGTTGAAACGGATCAGCCCATCGATGGCGAGCCAGCCCGAAGGTGCGCCCAGCACCTGGAGGGCTGTTGCCCCGATGCCAAGAAAGGCAATGGTCGCCGAGAGCGCAACTCTGACCCGGCGACCGGTCTTGGGCTGGTGTGGGGTGGCCAAAAAAACGTGCCCAGCTTAATGGTGCCGACCCCGATATGGATCGCTGTTGCCGGCGTCAGGTCATCGTGCGGCGGTCACCCACCCTCCTGCGCACTTCCGCGCGCCGCTCTAGCCACCGCCGCGGTCCACTCCGCCGCTCGACCGACACCGCCACGATTCGCTCGCGCCGGTCGGCCCCGGCGCGTCTGTCCGCCGCGCGGCGGTCACCCTCGCCGCGCCTGGACCCTTGACGCTGCTCGTCCGCCGTCTCCTCGACCGCTTGCATCTGACGTCCCCTCCTCCTCAGGCTCAACTTCTCTGGACTACGCGAACCGGCTCCGGAAACAGCTCGACGATCTCGGCCGGCATGGGGAGGCCGAGCTCGTCCAGCTTGTCGAGCACGCGGGGGCGGATCCCGGTCGGTGAGAAGCGCCCCATGACCCGACCATTGGCATCCATCCCGGTGCGAATGAACTTGAAGACCTCTTGCATCGTGATCACGTCCTCTTCCATCCCCGTCAGCTCGCTGATCTGGGCCACCTTGCGCGTTCCGTCGCGCAGCCGCTCGAGATGGACGACGACGTTGATCGCGCTCGTGACCTGGGCGCGGATGGCGCGCACCGGCAGGTCGTAGCCCGCCATCAAGACGAGCGTCTCGATCCTGGACAGAGCGTCGCGCGGCCTGTTCGCGTGCAAGGTGGTCATCGAGCCGTCGTGACCGGTGTTCATCGCCTGAAGCATGTCCAGCGCCTCAGGGCCTCTTACCTCGCCGACCACCAGCCGGTCCGGCCGCATGCGCAGTGACGAGATCACCAGGTCGCGGATCGTGATCTCCTTGCCTTCCGGGCCTCCAGGCCGCGACTCGAGTCGCGCCACGTGTCGCTGGCGAAGCTGAAGCTCGGCGGCGTCCTCGATCGTCACGATTCGCTCGTCGGTCGGGATGTAGCCCGACAGCACGTTCAGCAGCGTGGTCTTGCCGCTGCCCGTGCCGCCGCTGACAACGATGTTGGCCCTCGCCATGACGCACGCCTTGAGGAAGCCGAAGGCCGAATCGCTGCAGCTGCCGAGGCGGATCAGGTCCGCCATCTCGAGCGGCCCGCGCTGAAAGCGGCGGATGTTGAGCATCGGGCCATCGACCGCCACGGGCGGTATGGCGACGTGCACGCGGGAGCCGTCGCTCAAGCGGGCGTCGCAGAGGGGCGATGCTGCGTCGACGTGGCGGCCCACCGATTCGACGATGTGGTGGATCACCGCCATCAGCTCTTCTGCGCTGGAGAAGCTGATCGGGGTCAGCAGGATCTTGCCGTCGACCTCGACGTAGATGTCGCGCGGGCCGACCACCATGATCTCGGTCACCTGCGGGCTGTGCAGCAGCGGGGCGAGCGGCCCAAGCATGGAGTAGTCGGACGGAAGGACAGGCTGCGCTTGTGCTGTGCTCATTGGATCAACCTCACAGCGGACGGAAACGCCCGCAAAGTAGGATCGGCGGTGATCGACACGGCGCCATTGCCGGTGATGGTCGCGGTCCAGGCGATAACGCCTCCGGCGATCGTCGCCTGGTACGAGTTGCTGCCGTTGATCTGGACGTTCGCCGCGGGGAAGTAGACGATTCCGATCAGGCTCGTGAAGCCGTTGCCGTTGATGGTGTTGGAGCATGTGTTGGGCGTGGCGGACTGAATCGGTCCGGGCTCGAAGATCAGCGTCCTGCCGTACTGGTACCCGCTGAACAGGTAGCTGTCCGCCCCACCGTGAAGGTCGACGCATCCACCGCTGGGTAGGTAGAAAACCACCGCCCCTGGCGTCCATGCCGACGGGCACGCGGTGTTGTTGCCGAGAGTGGTGGTAACGCAGTGGCCCTCGTTGGCCAGGTCGCCCTGCGGCGGCACCCCCGACGCAGGGTTGGTGTTCGGCAGAGTGCTCGCGAGAGGCAGACGCTGCGTGTCCGGCGGTGACTGGCCGGAAAGGCAGTTGTTGATGGTCACACTCGAGCTTCCCCCGCTGCCAACGTTCGTGCAGTAGGTCAGTCCCGTGCAGGTGCTGTTCTGGGCCAGGTAGACGAAGTAGTCCTGCGCGCCGGGGACGCTCGTCACCGACACCCGGATGTTTCCACTGCTCGCCAACGTCACGGTCCTGCACATCGAGGGCGCGCTCTCGCGCAGGTAGCACGTCGATGCAACTGGACCACTGCAGGTGGCCACGCCGTTGGGTTCCCACCGCACGGCCGTCACCTCGACCGAGTACGTGCCCGACGAGAGTCCGCTGGAGCCGAGGGCAGTGAGGCTGAACGAGCTGCCACACCCTACCCCGTTCATGTCCCAGAACTGGTGAAGCGCCCGCGCCATGGTGACGACGATCGTTCCGCCGGCAAGCGTGCCGCTCACGGCCTGGGCGGCCACTGGAATCGACGTCGCGTTCAGGGCAGCGCCCGCCGAGGTCACGGTGAATGCCTGGTCGTTAAGGCGCACGATCGAGTTCGCAGGCACCGCAACCGTGAGGGCGGTCACCGGAATCGACGTGATCGTGCCCATCAGCGCGGCGGTGGTCGCGGTCAGGTTGGGCTCGTCCGGCGGTCGCAGCTCGTTGCTGGTGAATCCGCCCAACTGGGTGTACCCGGCGGTGAAGTTGTAGACGCCGCCGCCCAGGAAGTAGCAGCCGGCGCCGCCGCCCAGGTGCGGGTCCGAGTTGTACGTGCCGGCCAGCTCCACGCTGCCGCTCGACGACGCCCACGAACGAGACGTCGTGTCAATTGGCGGTGTCGGGTATCCCGGATCGGGAGAGTTCAGGCCGTTGACCTGGGCGCCGGTGACCGTCCACTTCGGCGTCGTGAGCGGGTTTGGCGGCGCCGGGCAGATGTCGATGACGTTGCCATTGACGGTGCCGCCGGCCGAACCGCTCTGCTCGAAGATGTTGCCGTTCGACCAGATGTCGCCGACGACGGTCGTCGTCGAGTTGCCCTGGAAGATGAGAGAGCTGCCGCCGCTCGGGCAGCCGTAGGGCGCCAGCGTCTGGATGGCTGCGCCGTTCGTGCCGGCCCTGCGTGCCACCGCGGTTGCGGTGGCGCCGACGTTCATGGCGCCCGCTCCCAGCACTCGCATGATCGTGACCGGGATCTGATGGGCCGCGGTGGCCGTGAACGTCGTCCCGGCAATCGAACGGTCGGCGACGGTCAGGATCAGCACCTGGTTGCTCGGGTCGCCGAAGGTACACGTGACGTTCGCGGTTCCGTAGCCTGAGCAGGTCGGCGGGGTGTAGAGTCGCTGGTTGTTCGCGAACTGGGTGGTGGCCGCCTGCTCCGCCAGGATGTAGCTCGTGTTGTTCATGTAGTTGTAGGCCGCAGCGAGCGCCGCGGCGTCAACCGCCCCCTGCATGCCGCGCCGGTCGAGGTATCCGCGTCCTCCATCCACGGCCAGGCCGAGGAAGCCGAACAGCGCGACCAGGATCAGCGCGACGAGAACGATTGCCTGGCCTTTCTGAGCACGAAGACCGGCGGTCATCAGTACTCCACCGCGTAGGTGGCGGCCGCCGTGATGATGATGTTGTTGGCCGTGATCTGGCGAATCAGGGGCGTGAAGGGCACGAAGTTGTAGCGGATCGTCACCTGCAGGGGCGCGTGGTTCCTTGCCGGATTGGTGGCGCTGCATGATCCCGTTGCGTTTCCCCACATCTGGCCGCCGGGCGCGTTCTCGAGGGTTGGCGAAAGCACCTCCACCGTCGAGGGCGGGTTTGGCTCGGTGATGTAGATCCAGCCCGTGTTGGAAGGCGGCGTGGTGGCGGTGATCGGCCCGTTCGGGCAGGGGTTGGCGAGGACCATGTCCACCGCGTGCTGCCTGACCGCGGCCTCCACGTCGGCGTTTGTAGGCAGCTGCGCCGAGGAGCGGATGGCGCTCCGCGCACCTTCGTTGACCGCCTGGTTGAGCGTCACGTAGTAGTAGATGACGCGGCCGAAGTCGACGATCCCGAACAGCAGGAGGAGAAGGACCGGCGCGATGATCGCGAACTCGACGATCGCTTGCGACCGCTGCGCAGCGTCCCGCTGACGGATGAACCTGCGCACGTCAGTAGCCCCCGACCGTCATGTGCGTGTTGGACACCATGTGGATGGAGCTGCCCAGAGCGTCGGCCAGAAAGCCGGATGTGAACCCAAAGCTCATGATGAGGATCACGTTCACGTCGATGCCCTTGTAGGCGTTGTCGACGGGCGCTGATGAGAAGTCAGTGCCCGGATCGTTCGCGAAGCAGATGAAGAGCAGCGGCTGGTTGAGGCTCGATGGATACCACGAGGGGTCGTACGGCGGGTTGTAGAGCGAGTTGCCGTCAGTCGGTGACGGGCACGTCGTGCCGGGATTCTGCAGGATCGAGGAGGGCAGCCCAGACTTGAGGAGAATCTGGTCGACCGACGCCTGGATGGCCGAGTCGGACAGGTATGGATTGGTCGACGAGCTGGCGTCGAACCAGGTCGCCTGGCGGGCGCCTTCTCGCGTCGCTCCCGCAATGGCGACCGCGAAGTAGAAGGCACGGCCCAGGTCGACGAGTCCGAAGACGAGCAGGATGAGCACGATCGCGGAGACACCGAACTCGACGGTCGATTGACCGCGCATGCGGTCGTGTCTTCGCCGCATGTCTATCCAGCCGCCAGGTACTTGAGCGCAAGCAGGAGGGCCGGGCCGAGGATGATCACCCACAGCGTCGGGAAGATGCATCCGAGCATCGGGATGAGCATCTTCAGGGAGGCCCGCGCCCCCTTTTCCTGCGCTGTGAGGAGGTGCTTGGTCCGGATCTCGTCCGACTGGGCGCGCAGGATTCGGGCAACGCCGGAGCCCAGCTGCTCGGACTGGACGATCGCCTGGACGAAGTTGTTCAGCTCCTCGACCCCGAGACGCTGGCCCATGTCGCTCAGCGCGTCCAGACGCGGGCGGCCGAGACGCATCTCCTGGATCATGCGGCCGAACTCCTCGGCCAGCGCGTGGTCGAACTTCTCGGCCACCCTCTCGATCGAAGCCTCGAAGGTAAGCCCGGCCTCCACGCACACGACCAGGACGTCGATCACATCGGGCAGGTCGTTCTGAATGTCGGTCTTGCGGCGCTTGATCCGCCGGCTCAGCCAGAACATGGGACCGTACAGACCAAGGGCGGCGCCGATCGCCGCCGCGACCGCAAGCACGATTGGGCTGCCCTTGAGCAAGCCGATCAGGATCCCCAGCGAGCACAGGAATGCGGTCAACACGTAGCGGAACGCCACGAAATCAGTCGTCCCCATGCCCCCGGGGCGCCCGGCCAGCTGCAGCTTCAGGAAGAGCTGCTGGCGCGCATTCGCAGGCATGCTCTGCTCGATGAATTTCCCGATCCGCTTCAGCGCCGGGCGGATGACGCGCTCGCCGAACGGCATCTGGAGCTCTTCCTCCGCAGTCGAAAGCGCCATGCCGGTCTCGTAGATGCGAAGGCGGCCCTCGACCACGTCCGCGTTGCTCGGCGCGGCCGGCATCAGGCTCCAGATGATTGCGAACATGCCGAATGCGGCCACCGAACCAAGCAGGGTCGCCACGTACAGGGCTGTCACCGCTACACCCTGAAAGACGTGATCCGTCTGATGAAGAGGTTGCCGATGAAGATCGAGATGAGGACAAGAACCAGCATCACGCGGCCCAGCGGCACGTCGAACATGATTCGGAAGTAGCTCGGCGTGATCACGTCGAGGATGCCCGCGACGGCGAACGGAAGCAGAGTGATGATCCAGCCGGACGCGCGCATCTGCGCCGTCAGAGCGGAGATCTGGGCCTTCATCTGGACCCGCTGCCGGATGGTGTGCGAGATGCCGTCGAGGATTCGGGCGAGGTTTCCGCCCACTGTCGACTGGATCGAGATCGCGGTCACGATCAGGTCCAGGTCTTCGCTTCCGACCCGCCTGACCATGTTCGCCATCGCCTGTGGCGTCGGGCTGCCCAGGTTCATCTCCCGGATCGCCCTGTGGAGCTCATCAGAGACCGGCGGCGACGCGTTGCGGGCGACCGCCTCGACGGCCTGTGGCAAGGAGAGCCCCGCCTTCAAGGCGTTGGAGAGGAGGCTGAGCGTGTCGGGGAGGCGGCCGTTGAATGCCTTCAGGCGCCGGCCCTGGCGGAACTTGACGTAGCGCATCGGCAGCAGGTAGGCGCCAACGCCCGCGATCACAAATTGGGGCGCAAAGCCAAATCGCCACAGCCCCAGCAAGACTCCGACGACGAGGAATCCGAGCTGGATCATGACGAACTCGGAGGTCCGAAGCCGGATGTCGGCCCGGCCCAGGTGCTCGGCGAGCGTGAGGCCGCCGTTGAGTCGGCGCCTGCGGTTGGAGCGGTCGGCGAGCGCCTGGAAGGGTTGGTTGATCCGGTCCCGCAGGCTCGCGTTCGGCGCTCCGCCACGGAACGGGTCGGCCAGGTTCCTCTGGGCGACGGGCAGCGCGATCGCGCTGCAGGCGAGCAGCACCCCGACGGCCGCAATCGCAGAGATGATGAAGACGGGGCTCACGTCATGCCTCCACCAGCGCGGCGCGCTCGGCCGGCTTGAAGATCGACTCCGGCAGGGCCTCACCCCGCTCCGCAAGGTGCTCGAGGTGCACCGACCTCTTGCCCGTGGCCGTGTAAAACCCGACGGCGTTGCCTTCAACGTCGGTCCCCGTGAGCTGGAAGCGGAAGAGCTCCTGCTGCTGCGTCTCGCCGCTGGTGATGCCTGTCACCTCGGCGATGCTCACGAGCTTGCGGGCTCCACCGCGCACACGCTCGACCTGGACGATGACATCGATGGCGGACGCGATCTGCTTCTGGATCGCCCGCGCGGGAAGGTCGGCGCCGGCCATCAGAACCATCGTCTCGAGCCGGCTGAACGCGTCGTACGGAGAGTTGGCGTGGACCGTGCTCATCGAGCCTTCGTGCCCGGTGTTCATCGCCTGGAGCATGTCTAGAGCCTCCCCGCCGCGGCACTCGCCGACGATGATCCGGTCGGGCCGCATGCGGAGGGCGTTGCGGACCAGGTCCCGGATCTCGATCGCTCCCTTGCCCTCGACGTTGGGCGGCCGGGATTCGAGGCGGATGACATGCTCCTGGCGGAGCTGCAGCTCGGCTGCGTCCTCCACCGTCACGATCCGCTCCTCGGGCGGGATGAAGCTCGAGAGGATGTTGAGCAGCGTGGTCTTGCCGGACGAGGTGCCGCCCGAGACCAGGATCGTCAGGCGGGCGCGCACCGCGGCGCGTAGGAACTGGACCATCTCTGGCGTCGCGCTGCCGATCGTCAGCAGGTCCTCGGGCCTCATCTTGTCCTTGGAGAACTTGCGGATGGTCATGCAAGGACCGTCGAGTGCAAGCGGCGGAAGCACCACGTTGACGCGCGAGCCGTCCCGGAGTCGTGCGTCGCACATCGGCGAGCTTTCGTCGACGCGCCGACCGACGGTGCTTACGATCCGGTCGATCACCTGCCGCAACTGACCCGCGTTCTCGAAGACGATCGGGCTGAGGCTCACCCGGCCCCGCCGCTCGACGTAGATCTGATGAGGGTGGTTGATCATGATCTCGGTGATCGCCGGGTCCTCGAGCAGCTGCTGTAGCGGACCAAGGCCCAGCACGTCGTCAAGCAGCGAGTCGACCAGGTGTCCGTAATCGAGGCGGTTGAGAGTCGCGCCTGACGTCCGGATGTAATCGTCGGTAAGGATTTCGATGCGCTTGCGTACGCCCGGACGGTCCGTGATGTCGACCTCGTCAGCGTGCATTTCAATGAGCTGCGTGTAGATGGCCGTCTTCGCGGCCGCGAAGGCCGGCGACGGTCCTGCCGGCTTGCTCACGGCCGGCTTTGGTGCGGGAACCGGCTCGGCCACGGGCTCGGGGCGAGTGCCTTCGAGCACGCTGAGGCCGCGCTCATCCAGCTGCCTGCCGTCACCCTGCTTGCGGGCCTGGAGCCTGTCTTTTAGTGCCATAGCCACCGCGCATCGCGCCTAACCATCAGATTGCCCAGGCGGCGGAGCGACCGCCTCGCCACCCTGCGCACGCGCAGGTCTGGGTCCTGGAGGAGCATCTCGATCTGGTCGAACGACGACTCGGCGTGCAGCACGGTCAGCGATTTGATCGCCGAGATCCGCACCCGCCAGTCGCGGTCGTACAGGGCCGTGCTCACCGCGGGGATCGCCGACGCGGCGTTGATCCAGCCGAGCGCTCGGCAGCAGATCACGCGCTGGCGATGCGTGCCTGAGCCGAGAAGCGCAACGAGCGGACCGATCGCGGTGCGACGGCGGCGGAGCCCGGCCGCGATCGCGACCGCGCCCAGCGCTCCGGGACGCCGGTCGCTGCACAGAGCGGTCTCGACAAAAAGGTCCGGGGCCGCCTGGGCGAGGGCGAGGATGAACACGCGGCGCGGTCCGCTGCGCTGCACGGCCCCAAGCAGCGCATCCGCGGCCTGCGTCCCGCCGATCCTGCCCAGCGCCCTTGCCGCCGATCCGGAAACTCGAGCGTCTTTGGCGCGCAGAAGTGGCGTCAGCCACGGCACGACGCTCTCCATTCGCAGAGAGCCGGCCGTCCGGCAGCAGCGGATGCGGCGGTCCACGTTGCGTGCGGACAGGCCGTCGATCACCGCGTTCATCGAGCCGTTCTTGTGGAAGGCGGTCACCAACCGCCGCAGCTCGATGCTGGTCATCTTCATGCGTGCGGTTGCCTGCGCCAGCACGAGCGCAGCGTCGAACCCAGTGGCGTCGAGGTCGAAATGAAGGCGCGTGCCGTGACCCGCCGCAATCTCGTGCAGCTCACGCTTCAGCGCGTTGCGCCGAATGCTTCCCCGCGCGTGGTCGATCATGTCGTGCTCGCGTCGGCATGCTTCGCCACGCCAACCACGCTCCGGTTGTGGACGCGGTCGATCAGGGCCGCCAGTGCGTTCGACCCCCTTGTGACCTCGCTCTTAGGATCGGTCACGCTGAGGATCGCGCCGTCCAGCGCAGCCTGCTCCGGCTTGATGCCGTCGAACGCCACTTCGACGTCGACGGCACGCTTCAGCTTTCGAAGGACTGCGTCGCGAGTCACGGCCGGCTTCGCGGTTCGGTTGTTGAGCACCACGCTGAGCCGGTCGTCCGGCGTGCCGATCTGGAGCAGGATGTCAATCGCGTCGGCGGCGCTCTTGAGCGCAGAGAGCTCGGGTGCGACGACCAGGACCATGTGCTGGGTGAGGTCGAGCAGGGCCAGGGTCGAGTCCGAGATCGTGACCCCGAGGTCGACGACGATGTACCGAAACGTCCTGCGGAGCACGCTGATCGCCCGGTTGATCAGCTCCGGCGTGACCTCATCGCCCTCCTCGGGCTTGAGCGCGCCGGGAAGGATCATGGGCCCACCCGAGTGATAGAGGACGGCGCTGAGCAGGACCTCCTCGAACGCATCTGCCGGCACCTCCGACATCCGCGCCAGGCACGTCGTCGGGATCAAGCCCGCCAGCAACGCGGCGTGGGAGTACGGAAAGTCGAGGTCGAGGAGCAGGACCTGACCGGGGTATGCACGCGAGAGCGAACCGACCAGGTTGAGGGCGATGCACGTACCGCCAGATCCGCCCTTGGGCGAGTAGACACCGACGACGGTCGCCTCGCGAAGCAGCATTCCCCACGTCGCCTGCGTCGCCGTGTCCGCGAAAGCCTTGAAGCGGTGGTCCGCGACCTTTCGGAGCTCCTCCAGCGCCGCGCGGTCCCTTCCCCCGAGAACGGCGGCGAGGTTCTGGCGGTCGAGCGCGAGCAGGATGCACTCGGTCTGGGCGTACACCGACGCCTGCTGCGGCCTGTTCAGCACGCAGGCCGCGTCGCCGAAGAAGTCGCCCTCCGACAGCACGGCCACGGTGACCTCGGTCGGAGGCTTCTCGACCACGAGCCGGCACCGGCCGCGCTCGATGAAGAAGATGGTGTCGCCAGGCTCGCCCTGGTAGAGAACCATCTCGCCCGCGCCGATGCGGATCCGGCGCACCCGCCTGGCGACGGAGCGAAGCGTGCTCTCCGACAGGGTGAAGAAGACCGGGGCGCGCTGCAGCACGGCGAGCCTGGCCACCATGTCCTCATACGAAGGCCAGCCGTTGTCGGGCCGCCTCTGCAGCACGGGCTCACGGAGTACCGGCCCCGCCGATGCGAGCACGGGCCGTCCCGGCTCCGGCACCGGTACCTCCTCGCCGTGCACCTGCGGCCTCATGAAAGCCTCCCCTGCCATCTGGTCGATCAGGCCCTCGTGAATCCCCATCGGACATCGACCAGGGCCGCCCCGATCGCGATCGGCGCCTCCAGGGTTGAAGGGCAGGTCGGATCGGGCGCTGTGACCGGCGCTCCGTAGTCCTTCTGCGAGATCAGCGCGTACTTAACGGTCCCCACCGTGAGCAGCCAGTTGAGGTACTGGGCGTCGCACAGGGTGAGCAGCACCGTGACGCTCGAAGACACGCCCTGCGGCTGGCCCTGCTTCGGCAGAGTCGAGGCCGGACCGACCCTGATGATGTAGACGTGGGTGAACACGGTGCGGGTCACAAACCCGTCGTACTGCTTGCCGAACAGGTTCTTATTGAGCGTCGCGATGATGTCCAGGTAATCGCCCTGCGCGGGGTAACCGGCAACGCCCATTTGCTCGCTGGTCGGCAGGCTCATGGCGAGGTATCCCTTGGGAATCGGCAGGAACGCGTCGACCAGCCCGGTGATGTCGTCAGGGTTGGAGGTGACCAGGTTGCGAGTGATCACCTCCCCCTTGTAGATGGGCACCACCGAGTGGTAGCCCTTGAGGTCGGCCACGGTCACGAACCCGATCGCGGCCATGGAGGACGGCCCCCAACCCATCGTGATCATGCTGTCGCTGATCGCCTGTCGGGGGTCGATGTCTTGTGTGGTGACGACGAGGCGAGCCTGTCCCGCGTTCCCGACGCCGCGGCTGAAGATCAGCCCGAATGCGAACATGGCGAGAAACGCGAGCAGCGCAAGCGCGACGCCAAGGACGAACAGGGGGGTCCGGATCGTCGTGTTGCCGGGCCGCGCTTGACCGATAGCTGCCATTGGTTCAGGCCTCCTTAAGTTGACGTCTGACGGAAGCCACCCAGCGGGTTCCGTCCCAGTACTCGCCCGGCTCCGTGGGAGGCTCGGGCCCCATCGCAAAGTAGGTGACACGCCTCAGCACGAGGCATCCGGCGAAAAGGTCATGGAGCGCTTGCTTTCTCGGCGTGAAGGCGGTGAGCAGATAGCCCGTCCCGAGCAGCAGGCTCGACAAGAGCTTCAGCGAGTACCTCGCGCTCGCTCGGTAGAAGGTGATCGGATCGCCTTGCAGGTCGGCGACGAACAGGTTGAGCGCGAGCTTGCCCAGCGTTCCACGCGCCGGCGAGCTCTCCATCAGCGCGAAGTAGGCCCACGCGATCAGAGAGGAGACAGGCGCGATGTTCACGACAGTCTTGATGTCGCCGTCGGAGGCCGCGACCACGATGGCGGTGATCGCCCCCTGCACGCCGACAATGACGACCAGGTCGATCAGGTAGGCAAGGACCCGCCGCCAGAATCCCGCGTACCTGATCTCGGTCTTCCGGACGGGCGTGGCAAACGGCGCCGAGGGTGCCTGGATCACGGGCACACCCGAAATCGATCTTGAGTTGAGTCACGAAGCGCGGGACTGTGCAGGTGCGGCCCTCCTTCCCTCCCGTGGGGTGATTGAGCCACCTTAGGAACGGCGCTTAATGCCCACAAGGTGACATTCGTCCCCGCGGTTTAGCGGCGCGGACGCGACCTAGGACGGATGACCCATTACCTATGCCGCCCGGGTCCTTAAGGCGCGGGCGCTCAGTGGATTAAGGGGCTTGAAAAGGAAGGGGCGGCCTCACCGCCCCTCCTCCTGCGCTTCGGCGCTGTGGCCGTTGGCATTCAGGTTCCGCATGAACGTGGCGGCCAGCCCCTCGAGGGCGCTCCCGCCCCCGGTCACCAGCACCTCCGGCATGACGTCGAGCTTGCCCTCCGACAGGGCGTTGGCGATCGCCACCGCCGCCGTCGGCGTCGAGCCGAGGCTTGCGACCTGGGCCTGGTAACCCTTCGCCTTGGCGAGGCCGAACGCCTCGACGGCCGCCGCTTCCCCAAGGCCGATCGCCCGCCGGCGCGAGCCCTCCGCCTCGCCGGTGACACGGACGTAGGCCGCTTCGCCGTCCGCCTCCGCCTTGCGGGCGTTGGCGCCGGCGCGGTTGATGTCCACCGACACCTGGGCCTTGGCCAGCTCCGCCTGCATGTCGGCGGTGCCGCGTGCCTTCTCGAGGTCGATGCGAACCGTCTGCGCGTCCTTCTGCTCCTCGAAGGTGGCCTTCTCCTGGTTCGCGATCTCGCGCCGCGTGAGCACGGCCACGAGCTCCTGCGGGAACGTCACGTCCTGGATGTAAACGCCGCGCGTCTCGACCTCGTACGCGCCGAGGTAGCGTGAGATGGCCTCCAGCGCGGCGGCCTGCACCTGGTCGCGCGTCTCGATGAAGCGAACGGCCTCCAGGCCCTGCAGCGTGTTGCGGAAGTGGTTGCCCACCGCCGCCTGCAGCACCTCGTTGACCAGGTTTTGCATCGAGCCGACCATCGAGATGACCTTCGGCGCCTTGGTGTCGGGCACGTGGATCTGAACCTGCAGGTCGATCTTGAAGATGAACCCTTCGCGGCTCTTGCCCTCGATCGGGCTCAGCTGTGCGTCCAGGTTGTGCGCGACCGAGTTCGCCTCCGCCCAGTTCAGGGTGAGGATGAACGTCGGCACCTTCTCGGCCGCATAGATCCGCGGGTTCAGCGGGTACTTGCCGGTGCGCAGCGCCTCTCGCCAGATCCCGCGGTGGCCTGGCTGCACGATCGAGCCGAACTTGAACTCGGGACCCGACGTGTCGAGCGTGGGCAGGCCGACGTAGGCCTTGATCACCGCGACCTCGCCCTGGTTCACGACCAGCATCGGCGCCGGCTCGACTCGAACCAGGAACGGGTTCAGAAGGTAGGCGCCGTAAAGCAGCGGGTCGTGCTGCAGGCCGATCCGTCCGCCCCTGTCGAGGAAGGCCTGGAAGTCCTGGTAGTTGTTGTGCAGCTCGTTCTTCTTGCCCAGCAGGGCCTCGATCAGCTCCGAGTCCGAGATGTTCGGCTGCGACTCCATCGCCTCTATGTCGCTGAAGCCCCCGATCCGGCATGCGATGTCTGCGGGGCCGAGTGGCTCGCCCTCGAGGGTGGTCACGATGCCGACTACGTCCTTATCGCCGTTGGGCGCGATCACGGTCACCCGGAACTGGTCTGGGCTCAGCCCGAACGAAGCAGGTGACAGCGGGCCCTTGGCCACGAGCTGACGGTCGACGGGCAGGCCGTACGCCTTGGTCGCCGTGACCACGAGGAAGGCGACCGGGTGGATCGGCGCAAGCGTGCCTGGCGGCAGCACTGGACGCTGGACGCCCTTCCGGCCCTTGCCGGCCACGAACGCATCGAGGTCGGTGAAGCCGCCGAACTCAGACCGGTACGCCGCCGACTTGGCGCCGGTCGGAAGCGGCTCGCCGATCTGCGAGATGACGACACCGATCTCTCCCGCCGGGACCTGGACCCACGGGTAGCGCATCACAACGTACGTCGGCCAGAGCTTGAAGCGCACACCGGGCATGAGCAGCTCGGCCTGGTAGCCGGCTTCGCCCGAGAATGCGATGGGCGTGTCGGTGGTGTTGTGACTGCGCGACAGCCGCTTCACGACCAGTCCGATCTCGGCCGGGCCGATCACCACGATCGAGCGCCAGATGACATACATTGCGAGCGCAGCCGAAAACACGAGGAGGGACTGCAGCAGAACACTCATTTGTGCCTGCCTCCGAGGGCGCGAACCTTGCCCTTGATCTAGGCTCGCCCCAACTGCGGGCGATTAAAGAATTACTTACCCAGTTCAGCCCAAAACATGCGCAAGGTTTCGCTTTTTTGGTGGATCTTGCGATTGGAAACCCACGAACAACTCCGCGAACGCGCAGAAGTTAGCTTGCCAACGGTTTCCTAATTCTTACAAGCGACGCTGCGGATTCCGATTGCCGATCCGGACGAGCTGTCTGGGCAAGTTTTCTGGCGTGCCTCGCGAATCTTGCGGTGAGCTCAATCCCACCAGAAGTGCCACCACCGGCTCTGCGCAAGCTCGCGAGCATACGCGGAGATCGTGCCCACGCCTTGCCAGATGTTGTCCGGGCAGAACGCGCAGTGCTCCGCCGCGAGGACCGTGGCCGCCTGCTCGTCCCGTGGTGGGTTGCCCACCGTCAGTGTGAGTGTGTCGAATCCGATCTCGACCACAAACGCGTTCCAGCGCACCTCCCATGAGCGCAGCACGGCTGACAGCAGCGCAGGATCTTCGAGGTGATTCACCATTCCGGTCCAGCCTATTGCGGCGATCGTGTCGGCGGGCCGCCCGGCCGCGACCAGGCCGACGCGGCGATCGCGGATTCGCTCGAGCAACTCAGCGTCATCGCTCACCTGTTCCCAGCTCGCTTGCGGGGCGGCTAGGCCGGGGAACTTCTTGCCGAGTGGGCTGACCGACGCCATCAGCTCTTCGTCGTCGTCTTCGAAGTTTCCGCTCCACGCATTGGCGAGCTCCGCGGCAACATCGATCAGGCCCGCTCTGCGGGGATCGGTAGGGCAGAACTCACGACTGTCCCACGGCCGTTCCGGCGCGCCGTCCATTCCTACGAGCAGCACCGGCACCAGATTCCGCGCCGCTGCCGGCTGGCGCAGTTGGAACAGCGAGCGTCCAGCGTCCTTGACGCGGTCATTGGTCGCCCACAGAACGGGTTTGTCGATTGGACTGACACCCGATGGGGCAAACTCAGGGTTGCCGCCCAACCAGCGCCCCATTGGGAGCTTGACGTCTCCGAGTCGCACCGGCCCATCGCCCGGCAGCTGGGGGATCTCATAGGGCGGGAGCATGGGCGCTGTACGGAACCCGGGCTCGTCCTCGACTTTCGGTCCAGTGCCGGCTACCTCCTGGTAGCCCTCGCGCAGCTTTTCAGCTATCAGCTTCCTAACCCGCTCGGACGCGTCATCCCAGGTACCTAAGTCCTTTGTCTGCGTCTGGCCGTCGGTGCCGATGCGGCCGAAGCGAACCGTTACCTGCGGTCCGCTTTGGCTGATCTCCCAGAACTTGCTGGAGGTGCCACCCACGAACTCGAAACGCCGCATACGCGGCATCGTATCGGGCCCGAGATACGTTTCAGCCGAACACGCACGTCAAGACAGGACCGCCGCGGACTGACGCCGCACGAGTGATTTGACGCTGAGCACGATCACGAACGCAACGAAAGCTAGAGGTGCCACGACGTCCAGGGCCGTGAATCCAAGGGGGCTCCCCAATGCGCGCACGGTGCATGCCGCAGCGACCACGTAAGCCGCGACGCGCAGCCACACCGGCTGCGTCATGGTCGCCGCTGCGACGAAGACGGCGATCGCAATGAAGAGAGCGGAGTCGGCGATGTCCTCGGCAACGGTGAGCATGTGCGCGGTGTCCGCCCGAGGATTGCTAGCCTCCATCACGAGAGGAATCACGTTCGTCGCCAGCTCGGTGACAGCGAACAGCCAGAGCGCCGGTCGCAACCATCGACTCGGGCGAAGCGAGAGCGCGAAAGCGATGAAAGCGCCCAGCGCCGCAACACCCACGATCTGCTGAAGCACGATCAGCTCGCCATGAGCGATGTAGAAGGCCGCGATCCGCTCCCCGCTCTGGGCCGAGGTCGGTAAGGACACCATGGCAGCGCTGACCAGAAGCAGGACGGCGAAAGCGATTCCCCACCCAGCGACGGCGCCCGGTGTCCCGATCAGATGCCTCAACTGACGAGGAAGTCCGAAGGCTGGCGCTCGCGCCCGAGCGACAGGCCGAAAGCGACCGTGTCGGCCGCCCGCTGGAGGCGCTCCTTTTCACGCTCGGTGTAAGGCGCTCCGTGGCGCCGAGCGGTGAGCGCGATCTTGCCCAGCTCCTGGTCTCCCGCGCGCAGAGAAACGACCAGCTCAGCGTCGCCCGTCCAGTCGCCTGCGGTGTAGCTCGGCGCGTCGTCGGCGGCGCCGTCGAGGAACACGGCAGCACCGGTGGCGCCGGCGCCCTCCTGGGCCGAGCGCACCAGGCGCTCCGCGAGGCGAGGGCCATAGATCACGTCGACAACCGCGCCGACGTCGGTCTCCAGTGACGTGAGCACCTTCTCCAGGCCCTTCGCGTCCTTGAACCTTGTGTCGACAAGCCGCTGCAGCGCGTTGCGCGCAGGCGTGAAGAGTGTGGCGATGAGCGCGACGGTGATGACGATCGCGGCGTCCGACGACTGGCCCGTCGATGCGACGAACACCTTTTGCAGGGTCGCGGTGAATCCCGCATAGATGCCGGCCACGATCGCGGTGAGTGCTACGTAGACGATCGCCCTGTTGATGATGAAGTCGATCTCGTACAGGCCGTACCTGAGGATTGAGGCCCCCGCTGCAATCGGGATCAACAGGTAGGCGAGTATGAAGACGAGGAACTCGACCGGCCTGATCAGGGTGGGGTTCCAGGCGTTGATCGCGATATCGCCGACGAACCCCAGCACGACGAGCGTCGCCGCCGCGGTCATCCACTTGAGCTGCTGGCGCAGGATGCTGCCCGCCCGCCTCCAGCGGAGCGCGAGGGCGGCCAGGCCGGCAATCGCTGAGCCCACTGTCAGGAAGACTCCCGCGGTGTCGAGGCCGTCCGCGATGGGGTCTTTGCCAGACGGGTCCATGGTGTCACCGACCAGCCGCAGCACGAGCCCGAGCACGGCAGCCGCGGCGGCCGGCCACCAGCGGCGAGACAGCAGCCGGCCGTCGGGGAACAGCAGCAGGCCCAGCGTCAGTGGGAGAAAGACTCCGGTCTGGAGTAGGACGTAGGCGACCTGGCTCACGGTCTGCCCAGCAGGTAGGTGCCAACCCGGCGCGTCCGAAAGCTCCCCATACCCCACAAACACGAGCGATGCTCCGGTCAGCAGGCCAGACAGCGTGAAAGTCCAACCGATTGCGTGACGAGGATGGCGAGACAGGATCAGGGCGCCGACGCAGGAGAACGCGACCGCTCCGACAAACGACCCGACGACGCTCCAGGCGTCCTGCGGCGAGAGTGGAGTCCGCAGGGGCCGCGTGAGCATCCAGGTGCTGAGCGGTATGAAGACGAGGGTCAGCCCGAAGCAGGCCCACGCAATGCTCCGAGCGCGCTGCGCCGTCATGGCGTGGTGTAGGCGGGTGCCGCGTCCGGCGCCACCTCGGTGCTCGGGTAGCCGAGCCGGCCGCGGGTGGCGACGATCACGACCAGCGCCATGACCACGAGCATGGCGACCGGGGCCACCTCGTTGTCTTTGGCCGCCGGAAAGATCTGCGCGGTAAGGCCCTGCGAGAAGTTCAAGCTCGCGTGCAGCAGGACGGCCATCAGCACGCTGCCTCCGGTCCGGTTGTAAACCCACGTGATCAGCACCGAGAACGTCACGGCGACGGTAGCGAAGACGGCGACGCCGCTGAGGCTGAAGCCGCCATTGACGCTCGCCCAGTCGGGGCGGAAGTAGTTCGGCAGGTGCCACGCGGCCCACATGAGACCGACGATCACAGTGCCCACGAGCGGACCCCAGCCGCGTTGCAGGCGTGGAAGCGCGAAGCCTCGCCAGCCCGGCTCCTCCGTGAGCGGCCCGCCCGTGATGCCGAGAAACACATAAAGCACCGGGAGCAGCGCCAGGTCACTGAACGAAAACGGTGTATAGGAGCCTACGGCGCCTGGAACGAGGGCCATGCTGGAGATGTACGCGAGCGGGAGCCCGACCAGCGCAATCGCGTACCAGACGATCCCGACCCGCCATTTGATGACCTGCTTCAGCAAAGCCGCGACCCCGGCACGCCCCGCCACGACCCCGGTCACGACCAACGCGCCGATCGTCGGACCTAGATCGCCCGGCGTGGTCCGGACAGGGTTGTCGGGGATGGGAAACGCGATCAAGAAGACGATCACGTACGTCCACGTCCAGGCGAATGCGACGACGACGTAGAAGATCACTGGATGGCGCCGGACGAGGGAGATCACGGTGGCGTGGATTGTGCCCTGTTCGGGCTAAGCCTGCTTGGCCCCGACCGTCAGGCCGACCCGCGGAAAGACTTCCTCGGCGAAACGCTTGATCACGCCGCCCTCTGCGGCGTTCGGCAGGTTGACGATGAAGTAGTCGATACCGAGATCGGCGTACCCGCGGATGATCCCCGCGAGTCGGTCAGCATCGCCGGTCCACTCCTGCCACGAGCGGACGAAAGCCTCGTCGCGGCCGGTCCGGCGGGCGGTGTCACTGACGATTCGATTCACCTCGCGCTTGTCACCGAGGATCGCGTAGAACTCGAACGTCTTCAAGACCGAGTCGTAGTCACGGCCGACGCTTTCGCAGTGCTCGCGCAGGACCTCCAGCTTGTGGCGGACGGTGTCGAGGTCGGCGCGAAGGTTGCACGCGTCGCCGTACTGAGCGACGAGCTTGAGGGTGACCTTCTCGCCGGCCCCGCCGATCCACAGCGGCGGGTGCGGTTTCTGCACGGGCTTTGGCTCGTTGATCGCGCCACGAATCCGGTAGTAGCTGCCTTCGAAAGTCGCCTCGTCCTGGGTCCACATCGCCTTGATGACCTGCAACGATTCGCGCAGCATGCGCAGGCGCTCGGGCGTCTCCGGGTAGTCGTAGCCGTATGCCCGGTACTCGTGCTCATACCAGCCGGCGCCGATGCCCAGGATCAACCGGCCGTGGCTCATCACGTCGATGCCGCTGGCCATCTTGGCCAGCAACGATGGCGGCCGGTAGCTGTTGCAGGTCACCATCTGGCCCAGCCGGATCGTGCTCGTGTCCCGCGCCAGCGCGGCCATCGAGGTCCAGCACTCGAAAACCGCTTCGAGGTGCGGGTCCGGCACGGTGTGGAAGTGGTCGTAGAGGAAGACGCCGTCGAACCCCCCGCTCTCAGCCTCGAGCGCGCAGCGGCTCATCGTCTCGTACTTCTCCACCGGGTCGGGGACGTCGACTAAGTCCATGCGCCAGCCCTGGGGCAGGAAGACGCCGAACCTCACTCCACCCGCCACGCCCTAATTGTCAGCCGGTTCAGGAAGCCGGCGTGTCGATAGGCGCTGCAGGAGCGTCTTTTGGTTCCGGGGGCGCCCACTGTGGCGGCGCCATCGGGACGAGCGGCTGGCTCGCGCGGAGCACCTCCTGCGGCGCGCTGACCACCTCGGTCGCCGGCTCGCCGTTGGTCGACAGCGGCGCCGGTGGAGACGAGGCCTGGATCTCGACTCTGGGAGCAGCCACGATCGCCTCGCCCCGCCGGACCCCGAGGGCGATCCACACTCCGAACGCGAGCAGGATCAATCCCCAGCTGGACGCGGCTGCTACCGGCACGTACTGGGTCAGGTCCGGCGGCGTCCGGTCGCTGCCCCCCAGGATCTGGCTCTGGGTCGAGGTGATGTCATCACCGATGTAGGCGTCAAAGGACGTGCGTGACTGGATCTGCTGCAGCAGGCGAAGCTCCGTCCGGTAGCGCTGGGCGTCGCCTTCGGCCAGCGCGTGGTAGTAGATGCCGGTCAGGCTCTTTGGGTCCGCGACTGTCTTGACCGAGGCCTTGGCGAGGTCCTCGCGGATGTAATCGGACGGCACGAAGTAGCCCTGACCCGGGAGCTGCCGGCCCTGGTCGTCCACCGCCGCGAAGCTCACAATGCCGAGCACCCTGCCCTGCGCATCCAGCACCGGGCCCCCGCTGTCGCCGTGTGTGAACACCGCGTCCGTGCCCCATGCCGTCCAGCCGGTCTTCTGCTGTTTGTCTCGCAGCACGAGGCCGGAGGTCATGGCGGGGGGCACGACCTGGTTGCTCGGCACCGCCTCCTGGAGGTAGCCCTGCCGGGGATAACCGATTGCGTGTGTGACCTGCCCGAGCTTCGGCTGCCCCGCCGCGAGCTGCAGCGCGTGCACACCGCTCACTTCGGCCTTCATGATCGCGATGTCCCGTCCGGTCGAAGTCGGGTCGATGCTCACCACCGACCCACGGGCGCCGGTGCCGACCAGCCGGTCGCCGGCTTCGACCGTGCCCGAGCCCAGGTAGTACTTGACGTCCACCTTGGCCACGGCCAGGTAGCGCTCGACCCAGCGCAGGGCGAAGTCGACGAGCGTCGTGACCTGAGCGTCAGAGATCGAGACGTCGGCCCAATCCCGCTTGATGATGTCGCGCATCTCGCCGGCGTAGCGCGTGTCTTTGGTTTCCTTGATGACCTGCGCACGGATGTCGACCGGGTCGGCGGACACCACGTGAGCCGCCGTCACCAGGTAGCCGTCCTCGGTGACGAAAAAGCCCGAACCGGTAGAGATCATGTCGAAGCTGTCCGGCATCGGGGCGCCTACGGAGTAGTAGGCGTCTGGGTTGGCGAGGACAAGCTGGTTTGCAGCCTGGCGGTAGGCGGCGGTGGTCGTGATCTCGCCCGAGTCGATGCGAGGCAGGAGCTGCTTTTCGATCGACTTCTCAGTGGCGTCGGTGACCACGAACGCCGGCACAGTGATGGAGACGTGATAGCTCGACTGGACCAGCACGATGGCCGGCCGCGACGCCGTCTCGACCCTGGACGCGGTGAGTGGCCTTGGCGCCGGCTCCCGCGTGATCACGATCCCCGCCAGCAGGGCCGCGTTGCCGGCCACGGCCAGTCCCAGGAGCGCGGCGAGCGCAATCCGCAGCACCTGACGCATTGTGTCCCCTCCCCTGCCGCGCCCCTGAATGAAGGGAGCGCTGGCTCTGGGGCAAATTGTGGGACTTTCTCTAAATCTTTGGGTTAACTGACCCTGTGGGTGGACCTGGCGGAGGTGGCGGCTCCGACGGCGGGCTGGGCCAGGCCACCGGTGGCTCGGCCGGAGGCGGCACGGGAGCTGCCGTGGCCGGCGCCACCTCTTGGGCGGCACGCATCCGCGTCCGTATGAGCCCGCGCCAGGTCATGAACATCCCGAGCAGGAACCCGACGGCAACGGCGATGAATCCGGTTGCGACCACCAGGCGCGCGTCTTGAAGCGGAGACACGTTCGCCGCGAGGGCGCCGGAATCTACGCCGGTGGTGGCGCTCAGCGTCTGCGCCCGGGTCCACGAGAGCTTCCAGATCGCGGTTTTGTGGTCGAGCGTGAAGAGCGCCCCCGGCGCGGAGGTGATCACGTGCGGCACGGTCAGCGCGAACGTCACCGTGAAGATCGATTCGAGCTCGTCCTGGGTGAGCATTTGCTGCTCGCCAGGCGTGGGCGACGGGGCGGGCGAGGGCGCGGTCTTGAACGTGTAGGTGTCGCTCTGGCCCGCGATCGAGTGCGTGGCCGAGGTGAACATCCCGCCGGTGTTGGAAAGGTTCAGGTTCACGCCTGAACCCGACGATGAGGCGGATGGGCTGAGCTTCGACGGCTGCGTGAGGAAGCCGAACGCCTCCTTCTCCGTCTTGAACGGGATCGTGATCAGGGCCCCGGACTCGTCGCCCTCGTTGACCAGCGACACCTTGCTGCCTGGGTACTGGCCCTGCAGCTTCTTGTTCGCCGCAGCGATGTCTGACGGACTGAATCCACTGATGGTCGTGCCGCTGCCGCCCTGCATCAGGGACTTCGGGAACAGGAATTTGAGCCCGATGGTCACCGACCCGTCGCCGTTGAACGTGGCCGACGTGTCGTATCCGCAGCCGGCGGCGGCGACCATGACGGCCGCGATCAGGAAGGTTCGGGCTACCGTTTTGGGCACGCCGATATGTTGATTGCGCAGACCGAAATTCGATCCGGGTTAAGCCATTTCTCGAGCGCGAATCGTCGCCAGGAAGGCGGCGATGGCCTGGTTTACCGGTTCGGGATGGGTGAGGCAGCTCACGTGGCCGGCGCCTTCTACCCGGACCACGCCCCGACAGCCGGCGAGTCGCGAACAGAGGGACTCGGCCAGCGACATGTCGATGGCCACGTCCTCCGCTCCGTGGATGACGATGGCAGGCGCCTGGATCTCCCCCAAGCGCTCGGTTATGTCGTCCCTGTCCATCAACGCGCGGTAGATCTGGGTCAGGCCTGCGGGCTCGCGAGCCTTCCAGACGGCAGTCCAACGCTCCGACTCCGGACGCCGGTTGCCGATGATGATCGCGGCGACCATCTCGAGCAGCTGGTCGCTCGGTCCTGAGCCCACCCAGACCTCGTGCATCAAGTCGTACTGGATGGCCTTCTCGGGATCCTCGACCCCGGACTGGGTGTCGATCAAGACGAGGCCGGCGGTCCGCTCCGGATGCTTGAGCCCGAACCGGAGGGCGATGAATCCGCCCTGGCTCATGCCGCCGACCACTGCGCTCTCGACACCGACGTGGTCCAAAAGCGCCGCGAGATCGTCGGTCAGATCCCAGGTGGTGAATGGCTCGGCCGAGGACACCGTGCGGCCGTGGCCCCGCTGATCCCAGGTGATCACGCGATGACTGCCGGCGAACGCGCGAACCTGGGCCTCGAACATCGTGCCGTCCATCAAAAAGCCGTGGCCAAGAACGAGGGGCAGACCGGCGCCGCCGGTGTCCTCGTAGTAGAGGTGCTGGCCGCGGACGTCGGCGATCGGCACGCGGGAAGCCTATACCCTGTCTGCTATATGGGCCAGCTGGAGGAGCCGACCTTCACCGACGTGCTGGACGCCGCGAAGCAGATCCGGCCGTACCTCTCACCCACTCCGCTGCGGCGCTATCCGGCGCTGGACCGAATCGTCGGCGCGGAGGTGCACGTCAAGCACGAGAATCACAACCCCACCGGCGCTTTCAAGGTGAGGGGCGGAGTCAACCTGGTCAGCCGCCTCAGTGAAGACGAACGCGGGCGCGGCGTGATCGCCGCCTCCACTGGAAACCACGGGCAGTCGGTGGCGTACGCGGCGAGGCTGTTCGGGGTGGGCGCGATCATCTGCGCGCCGGCAGCGGCCAACCCGGTCAAGGTCGAGGCGATGCAGGACCTTGGCGCGGAGGTGATTCTCGAGGGCGAGCGCTACGACGATTCGCGGCGCAACGCCGAGCGCCTGGCACGCGAGCACGGTTACCGGTACATCCACTCCGGAGACGAGCCCTTGTTGATCGCCGGCGTGGGCACTCACACACTCGAGCTGCTCCAGGAACAGCCGGCAGTCGACACCGTCATCGTCCCGATCGGCGGCGGCTCTGGCGCCGCAGGCTCGTGCATCGCCGCCAAGGCGGTCAACCCCGAGATCCGGGTCATCGGCGTGCAGTCGGAGCAGGCGCCGGCGGCTTACCTCAGCTGGAAGGCCGGCGCCCCAAGGAAATCGCCGAACCGGACTCGCGCCGAGGGGCTGTCCACCGCGGCGCCGTTCGAGCTGCCGCAGCGGATGTTGCGGCGGCTGCTGGACGACTTCGTCCTGGTGTCCGACGAGGAGATTGACGCCGCGACGGCGGTGATGATCGAAAAGACCCGCACGCTCGTCGAGGCGGCGGGTGCGGCCGCGCTGGCGGCTGCGCTCAAGCTGCGCAATGAGCTCAGAGGCAGGAAGGTCGCCCTGATCTGCAGCGGCGGCAACATCAGCCCGGCGCAGCTAAAAACACTCCTCGCCGCAAGGCCGGATTAGCGACTACATTTGGCCGGGGAAATGCCGACCGCGGTCGCCAAGAAGGACAAGAAGAGAAAAAAGAAGGACGGTCAGTGGACGCCCAAGAAGGGCGTGCTCTCGAAGAAGGACTACGAGAAAGAGCTGCGCCGCCTGCAGGTCGAGCTTGTGCAGCTCGAGGAATGGATCAGGCACCGAGGCTTGAGGGTGGTCGTCCTCTTCGAGGGCCGTGACACTGCGGGCAAGGGTGGTGTGATCAAGCGCATGACCGCGCTGCTCAACCCGCGGTACGTGCGCGTCGTGGCTCTTCCCGCGCCGACTGAGAGGGAAAGGACCCAGTGGTACTTCCAGCGCTACATCGCCCACCTTCCCTCCGCGGGCGAGGTGGTGCTGTTCGACCGGAGCTGGTACAACCGCGCCGGCGTTGAGCACGTCATGGGCTTCTGCACCGACGATGAGTACGACGAGTTCATGCGCACGTGTCCGCAGTTCGAGCGCATGCTCGTCCGGGCCGGCATCGTCCTGATCAAGTACTGGCTTTCGGTCAGTGATGAGGAGCAGGAGCGGAGGTTCCTTGGGCGCATCAACGACCCCAGCAAGCGTTGGAAGCTCAGCCCGATGGACCTGCAGGCCCGCGCGCGCTGGGTCGACTACTCCGAGGCGAAGGACCAGATGTTTGCATACTGCGACATCAAAGAAGCGCCCTGGAACGTTGTCGAGACCGACAACAAGCGAGCAGCGCACCTCAACCTCATCAATCACTTCCTTTCGCTCATCAAGTACGAGGAGGTGCCGCACGAGGAGATAAAGCTGCCGCCGCGACAGAAGCGAGGTTACAACCGTCCGCCGAAGAGCTCGCAGCACATGGTGCCGATCAAGTACGAGGTGAAGTGAAGGTGAAAGTCAGCGATCTCCCGCCCGGCCGACTGCTCACGGTCGACCCAGAGACAAGAGTCTCCGACGTGGCGCGAGAGATGCGTCTGAAGGATTCGGACTCGGCCGCGGTGATGTCGGGCGGCCGGCTCGTTGGCATCATCACCGAGCGGGACCTGGTACGCGCCATCGCCGACGGGGTCAATCCGACCCAGGCCACCGCGGGGGTGATCATGACCGCCGGTCCGGCCACCGTCACCTCGGACGAGGACGTCAACGTCGTGGCGCTCAAGATGATGCGCCTCGGCATCAGGCACCTGCCCGTGGTCGATGACGAGGGGAAGCCTGTCGGCCTTCTGTCGGCGCGAGATCTCGTGGCGGTGCTCGACCGGGCCAAAACCTAAGCCGGCCGTTGAGCGCTGACACCGCCATCCGAGTGCGGCGTGAGGCGACGGTCCTCGAGCACATGGAGGCGGAGAACGCTCACGAATTTGACCGTTGCATCGCAGCCTTTTCGCATCCCCGCTACGAGATCGTCCCCACCGGCGAGGTCTGGGACGGACACTCCGGCGTGAATGCCCTGCTTCAGCAGAACGAGCGGGGGTTTCCCGACTTCCATTTCCAACCGGAGGTGATCCACCATGCCCCCTCCGCGGTGATCGTGGAAGGCAGATTCACCGGGACTCACCTCGGCAACTGGCGTGGCCTGCCTCCAACAAGACGGAAGGTTGACTTTCGACTGATCATCGTCTTCATGTTCGAAGGTGAGCGCATGGTCTGCGAGCGGACCTATTTCGACATTGGGACGCCGCTGCGCCAACTCGGCGTAGCACGCGATCCAAACTCGCTAGGCGGCAAGATCGCCACCGTCTTCAACCATCCACTGGTGGTGGGCGCGGCAATGATCCGATCAGCGCTGCGAAGGTAGAGATTGATCAAGGTCGGTACAGAGATAGCGAGTCCTCAGACAGGTGAGCGGTTGATCTTCCGATCTACCGCGGAGTCATCGAAAGGGCAGCTTTTCCAGGCGGAGCTGATCGCGCAGCCGGGGTCCTATGTGGTCCGGTCCCACTGGCACCCCACTCAGGAAGAGCGCTTCGTGGTGCTCGAGGGGACGTACGGATACAAGATCGGTGCCGAGAGCGGGGCCGCGCATCCAGGCGATACGGTCGTCTGTCCGGTCGGCGTGCCGCACAGCCAGTGGAACGCAGGCCCGGCAGTGATGCGGATCTACTACGAGCACCGGCCCGCTCTCGAGTCGGCCGAGCTGTTTTTCGAAACTTACTTCGGGCTCAGCCGCGACGGCAAGCTCCTGCCTTCGGGCGACATGCGGCTCTTGCAGGCCGCGGTGCTGCTGTCCGAGGTGTCCGACTTCATCCGGATAACGAGCCCTCCGCTGCTTGTGCAGCAGGTTGGATTCCCCTTGCTCGCGGCCATAGCCAGGCGGCGCGGCTACCGGGCGCGCTATCACAAGTATTCGAGTGCGACGCAGGCGGCGCCGGAGGGCCGGGCGTGATCGACGACCCGGTCCTCATCGAAGACTGGCATCCGGTCGCTCGCCTGCAGGACCTTGCCGCCGGTGGACCTGTCGCGGCGCGCCTCCTCGGTGAGGACCTCGTGCTCTGGCGCTCGGGAGACGAGTTTTTCGCGTGGCGCGACCTCTGCGTCCATCGCGGAACGCGACTCTCGCTGGGTCGCGTTGAAGGGGGGCGCCTCGAGTGCCCGTACCACGGATGGACGTACAACACGGACGGCTGCTGCGTCCTGATGCCGGCACACCCCGATCAGAAGCCGCCCGCGAGGGCGCGAGTCGCGACTTACCACGCGAAGGCCAGGCACGGGTTGGTATGGGCGACGCTGGGCAGCGGCGCAGCCGAGATCCCGACCTTCGAGCTGATGGAAGATGCGTCGCATCACGTCCTCGCGGCGGGACCGTACCGCGTGCGGGCGAGCGGGCCCCGTGTGGTCGAGAACTTTCTCGACGTGGGCCATTTCCCGTTCGTGCACGAGGGCATTCTGGGCGACCGCGCTCGACCCGAGATCGAGGACTACGAGGCCCAGGTACTGTCAGATGGAGTGCTGGCGACCGGGGTCAAGGTCTACCAGCCAGACCCGTACGCCACAGGCCAGGGATCGACGGTCACCTATACGTACCGCGTGCACCGACCGCTGTCGGCTTCGTTCATCAAGCACGGCCCGCACTCATTCGGAATGCTCCTGTCGGTCACGCCGCACGACGCGGTCGACAGCACCGCCTGGATGTGGATGGCAATGGACTACGAGCCGACTTCGGAGATGGTCGACTTCCAGGACCGGATCTTCGCCCAGGACCGGCCGATCCTCGAGTCCCAGCGGCCCGAGCTCCTACCGCTCGACCTCCAGACCGAGCTCCACCTGCGAAGCGACCGGACGGCGATCGCTTACCGCCGCTGGCTGAAGCAGCTCGGCGTTCGAACCGGAGCCTACTGAGCCTCAAACTCGGTCGCTGAACAGATTCAGTTAACGCGACGAAGCGCGAACAGCCCGGTGGCAGAATGCTGGCCACCACGAAAAACAGGCCTTCGGCACTGGGGTCCCTGGTGAGGTTTGGGCTGCTCGCCCTGGTGCCCGTCGTCGCCCTTGGATTCGTGCTCGCCCGCGAGGTCAACGTGGACATTCAGCAGCGGTACCTGGACTCCTCCCGGACCAGTGCGACCCTCATCACCCAGGTCGGCGTCCAGCCCTTGCTCAACACCGAGCAGGTGCTGCGCGGGCTGAGTGCGGCCGACGTCAGCCAGATCGACGAGAAGCTGCAAGGCGCGTCGGTGAGCAACGAGGTCCGCCGCATCAAGGTGTGGAATCGCGTCGGAACGATCGTCTACTCCGACAATCACCAGCTGATCGGTAGGACGTTCAAAATCGACACCGACCTCGGCGAGGCGCTGAACGGAGAGTCGAGCGCCAGCATCACCGACGGTCACGACGAAGAGAACTCAGGTGACGATCTCGCCGGGCCCCTGATCCAGGTCTACGTGCCGCTGGTGTTCAGCGGCAACTCATCCCCCAGCGGCGCATTCGAGCTCTACCTCCCCTACGCGCCGGTGCAGGCGGCGATCGACCACGAGTCGAACCAGCTGTACCTGCTGCTGGCTGCAGGCTTGACGCTTTTTTACGCGTCGATGTTCCCGGTCGCGCTACTCGCCGACCGCTGGCGGCGCCGTGCCGAGAGCACCGCGATGGCCAACCTCGCCTTGCTCGAGCGGCTGAACCGGTTGAAGAGCGAGTTCCTCGTTCGCATCAGTCACCAGTTCCGAACGGCCCTGGTCGGGATCGAGGGCTTCAGCGAAGTCATCCGTGATTCCGAGCGACTCGACATCAACGAGGTGAAGGCATTCGCAAGCGACATCTACAACGACGCCGAGAGGCTGGACCGCGCCTTCAACGACATGCTCGAGCTCGACCAGATGGAGACCGGCCGCGCTGCCTTGCGGTTGTCGCGCGTGAACCTCAATCAGCTGATCCACCGAGCTGTCGACGAGGCGCGGAGTCAGGATCCAAGTCACACGGTGGTGATGAAGCTCGACGAGTCGACGCCACCCGTGTCATGCGACGAGAAAAGGATCGCGCAGGTCATGCGCAACCTCCTGGGCAACGCAGTCAGATACTCGCGACCCGGAACCGAGGTCGCGGTGAGCACCAGGGCGACGGCCGACACGGTCGACGTGGTCGTGAAGGATCACGGTCCTGGCATGCCCTCCGACTTCGACCGCACCCTGTTCGCCGGGCAGACCAATGGAGCCGGTGAGACCGGGCTGGGCTTACCGATCGCGCGCCAGATCATCGAGATGCATGGCGGTCGCATCTGGTTCGACAGCACCACAGGCGTCGGCACGGAGTTTCACTTCACGCTGCCTCTCAAGGCCCGGGCGAGCCGGGAGATGAAGGCGGTCGCGGCGGTCTGACCAGCGGTCCTCCGGGCCGATACGGTCCCGGAGCACCTTTGGAAACCTGTGAAGATAGCGCCGCCTTGTGGTCGTCTCCGATCGCGTTCGCCGGCGCCGACTCGACGACCTGCTTCCAGCCCAAGCAGGAGCTGGCGTGGAGTCTCATCTCGTCGTCGTTTGCGCTCTCGAGCTTCTCCGCCGTGCTTGCCGCGTTCATGTTCGCGGCAATGGTCCTTACCCTGACGCGCGAGCTCAAGGAGTACTCGCGAGGCAAGCTCCGGTCCGCGATCGACCCCCACATCGGAAGGCCCATCGCGTTCATGTTCGCCGCGTTCTTCTCGCTCGTCATGGCCGCGTTCCTGTTCGCCGCAATGACCGGCGAAGAGGCCGACAAGGCGAACCCCAAACAGTTCATCGAAGGCGCGCTGCCGTCGCTGGTGCTGTCGCTGGGGGTGGCGCAGATGGCGGTTTCCCTGGCCTGGCTGCTGTCGGTCCGCGACCTGTTTGGACTGCCCACCGACCTGGCCCGCCTGATGGTGCACGCGACGGTCGTGCTCGCCGCCTTCTTCCTGACGGGCGTCGTGGTCAGCCCGCTGTTCCAGGAGCTGGTGCGGCCAGGGTTTGCTCTGCAATCCTGGGTCGCCTGGCTGGTCCTCGTCGTTGTGATCCTGGCCGCCATCCCGCTGGGAGCGGTTGCCAGGAGACGGGTCGCCCGCTTCCTGTGGCAGGACCAGATCGTCAGGTTCGTGAACGTCGCGTCCCTGGCGATGGCGGTGCTGGCCGCTCTCGGCTGGAACGTCGTCTTCAGCCTCGGGAGGTGCGCGGTAGCGCCGATCTACAACACCGGTCTTGGCAATTTGATGCTCGCGGCTGCTTTCGTGCTCGTGATGGCGATGTTCGCCGCGCTCGAGGTTGCGACGCCCGCTCCCAAACGCTTGCTGAAGGGACCCCGCTAGGGCGCGGTCACAGGGGCGGGTCGGCGCCCGCTCCACGGGCGGGCCTGCTCGAGCTGGGCGGCGAGGCCGAGATCACCTAATAGTGACGTGGCTCGTAGCCTGGCTTCCATTGTCCGACGAAGCCCGGGTTGCGGGCCTTGATCTCCTCCCACGTCGCCTCGGGCATTGCCTGTTCGAGCAGCTTGCGCATCTGGCAGTTGGCGCATATGCCGAAGCGCTTACCGGCCCACGCGCCGCAGCCGGTCTTGCATGGCTCCAGGTGGTGATGGCAAGCAAAACAGAGGACCTGCAGGTTGTCCTCGCCGTCACCTCCACCCTGGAGCACAGGCATCCGGTGATGGACCTCCAGCACGCGGTCGGCCGCGGTGGCACCGCACACTTCACAAGCCCCGCCGCGGGCCGCGATCAATGCGCGCCGCCGAGATGTCTTGAGCGGCTCCGCACCTGCGCGCAGGTTGTTCAGCGTGAGCATTCGGTCGCGTAGGCTGCGTTCGCCCACGAATGTCGTGAACCCACCAGCTCGACCGGCCGAGCAGGCTCCGCACAGCACGACGAGGTTGGCGGCGCGGCAACCACCAAGCTCAACCACCTTGAACACGTACAGGGCCCAGCGCCACTCGAGGCCGCAGGCCTCACATGCCCCGGCGCACCTGCGCTCGAGCGCTGCGCGGACGCCGGGAGCAAGCCTTACAGCTCCAAACATGCGTTTGGGACCTGATCATCGTAGCGCCTGACTCGGCCCGCCGGAAGGCGGGAATCGAACGCGTGTCAGCGCGGCGAGAAGAGTTGCCCGACCGGCCGGCGGTCAGTCGACCCGGTCGACCTTGACCCCATGCCAGAACGCGACCCGGTCCCTCACCATCTCGGCCTGCTTGCTCGGCTCCGCGTAGAACCACGCCGCGTCTTTGTTGGTCGTCCCGTCGACGACGACGTCGTAGTAGCTGGCCACGCCTTTCCAGTGGCAGGTGGTGTGAGTGTCACTGGGCCGCATGAATTCGGGCCGCACGTCGGTGATCGGAAAGTACTGGTTGCCCTCGACGCCCGTCGTGTTGGCGCTTTCGGCGATGACTGTGCCGTTCCACGTAGCTCGGTACCTGGTCCCTGACATGACAACAGGAATCGGCGCCGGCACCCCGCTCTTCCATCTTCGACGGCGGGAGCGGGTTGGGAAGCGGAGGTTAGCCCTTGAACGGGGAGGGCGCGCCCGGCGGCAGGTAGGGCGCCGGGTTCACGGGCTTCTGGTTTATCCGCAGCTCGAAGTGAAGGTGGGGACCCGTCGAGTTGCCGGTCGATCCCTCGAGTCCGACCGGGGTCCCCTGCGAGACGGTCTGGCCCACCTTGACCAGCGCGGTGGAGAGGTGGCCGTAGAGCGTGTCCAGGCCTCCGGCGTGGACGATCACGACGAAGATGCCGTAGCCGCTTCCGTTGTTCCCGACCGCGGCGACGACGCCGTCATCCGCCGCGAACACGGGTGAGCCGAAGGGCTCGACCAGGTCGATTCCGGTGTGGAAGTGCGGGTAGCTGCCATAAGGCGGCTCGAACCAGTACGGGCTCGGGCCAAACGGCTGCGAGATCTGCGCTTGCGGCTCCGGCCAGATGAAGCGGTACTGCGTGGAGTGGCCGCTGCTGGTTGGAATCTGCCCGACGTTGTTGGACTGGGCCCAAAGCTGGACCTGCGTCCACACCGCCTGCATCGCGGCCGCGATGATCGCGTCCTGCTGCTGCTGCAGCCAGTCGGCGACCTGTTGCGCGAGCTGCGTCGATTGAGTGTTGAGCCGGGCGAGCTCCGACCGCGTCTCCCAGATCTTCTGCTGGAGCTCCTCCATGGACGCTTGCTCCTGCGCCTGGAGCGCCTGCAGCTGCGCCAGCTCCGAGCTGAGCTTGTTGCGCTGCTTGACCTGTTCCTCCCTCGCCGCCTCCTCCTTCTCGCGCTCCTTCTGAAGGTCGGCCAGGTCGCTCTTCAGCGAGTTCTTGATCACGCCCGCTCGCGCGCCGGCGACGTTCAGGTCCGCGATCCTGGTGAGCAGGTCGCTCAAGCTCTGCGCCTCGGCGACCTGCACCAGCACCGATCCAGGCGAGACGTAGATCGCGCGCGCCAGCTCGCGCAGCTGCGCGCGTTCGGCTTCAATCCGATCGGCGAGGATCGCTTCACGACGCTTCGCCTCCGCGATCTGCCGGTCGAGGTCGGCGATCTTCTCGACGACCTCGGCAATCTTGCCCCTGAGCACCTGCTGCTGGGCCGCGTTGTCTTCGAGCGATTGCTGGAGCTGCTGCTGCGCCGCCAGCCCATCGGCAAGGTTGCTGCCGAGCTGGGCGCGAATCTGGTCGATCACCGCCAGCTGCTGCTGGGGGTTCGATGGGCTCGAATCCGCGGAGGCGCCGATCCGGTCGGCGCTGAGAACGACAAGCGCAAGCGCGAATGCGACCAGCGCGGCTTTCACGATTCCATGTGCCTCCGCAGGCTGATCAGCGAGGACCCGGAGCCGAGTGCCAGGCCCATCGCGACCACCAGTAAGCCCGCGATGCCGGCGACCGAGATCGTGACGCCCGGTGCAAACTGCGTGAACGTCCCCGGCGCTGCATTAGAGGCGGCGGCGGCGAGGCCGAACGTGACGAGGCCGGCGACCAGGCCGGCCAGTACTCCCGTGATCGCGCCCTCGATGACGAACGGCCCGCGCACCATCCACCGCGGTGCGCCGACGAGCTGCATGATCGTGATCTCATCCCGCCGGGCGTGGATCGCCGCCTTGATGCTGTTCATCGTCACCGTTACGGCAATGAAGCCGAGCAGGCTCAGGAACGCGAAGCCCGCGACTGCGGCGCCGAACAGCACGACCTGAATTCGCTGGTAAGCGCCCTTGTCGTAGGACGTGGGATACGAGGGATCGACGGCGATGTCGTAGCGGACCAGGGAGTCGATGGCCCCCACGTCTTCGATGTTCTTGACGTGGACGTCGAGGCTCGCGGGGAACGGGTTGCTCTCCGTGGAGTCGGCGAGCTGCGGAAGGCCTGGAATCCGCTGGGCGTGCGCGAGCGCGTCGTCTTTGGTCGTGTAGCTGACAGACGCGACCCGCGGATCAGCCTCGAGTCGGTTCCAGAGCACCATCACGTCCCTCGGCGTCGCGTTGTCGCGCAGGTACACGTGGAGCAGTGAGGCCTGGCCGGCCTCGATGTCGGCCAGGTTGTGCAGCGCAAAACCGGTGAGGCCGACCAGCCCTGACATCAGCAGGAGCAGCGTCATCGATCCGAGAGCCGGGGCGGTTCCGCCTATGTTCCGGGCCCAGCTCCGCGCTGCGCCCCGGAACATGTAACGGATGAGGTTCGCGACCACGGTCTGGATCACGTGCCGTCGTGGAAAGCGCCCTTTCACGACGACGCCAGCCACGCCATCCTCCCCGTCTGCCCCGCCGGTTGGTCGCGCACAAGCCGGCCGTGCACGAGGGTAAGCACCCGCCGCTGGAGCCGGGTCACGATCTCGACGTTGTGGGTCGCGACCAGCACCGAGGTGCCCCAGGCTGCGATGTCCTCGAAGAGGTCCATCAGCTCCCAGGCCGTGTCATGGTCGAGGTTGCCGGTGGGCTCGTCGGCGATCAGAAGCGGGGGCTGTGCGACCACGGCCCGGGCCACCGCGACGCGTTGCTGCTGGCCGCCGGAGAGCTGGTTCGGGAATGCGTCGGCCCGTTCGCCGAGGCCCACCGCTTCGAGCGCGTCCAGCGAGCGCTCCCTCGCCTCTTCGTCAGAGACGCGGAGGTCGCCGACCTGCAGGCCGAACGCCACGTTCTCGAGGGCTGTCAGCCGCGGCAGCAGCTTGTAGTCCTGGAAGACCACGCCAACCCGACGCCGCAGCTCGGCGACCCGTGACGCCTTGATCTCGTGCGCCGGGATCCCGGCTATGCAGACCGTGCCGCGGGTCGGCCGTATCTCGCGGTTGATGAGCTTCAGAAGTGTCGACTTGCCGGCGCCGCTCGGGCCGACGAGGAAGGTCAGCTCACCCGGCAGGAGGGTGAGGTTGACGTCCTCGAGCGCAAGCCGGGACCCGTAAGACCGGCTGACTCCCACGAACTCCACGATCGGGCGCACGTTGACGAGTGGGCGCACTTATCCGTTCGAGTAAACGGCGATCTCCGAGTTACCTTGCTGAGGGCCGCGCGTGAGCCCGCGTGCTGCTGCAACTGTTGTCAGATTTAGGGTGTTGTAGCTGACACGGTGGCCGGGGGAAGAGGCCGGTGAAGAGCCTTGGAGTCGTACGGGGGAGCGCGCTCTACGTCGGCGCGCTCATCGGTCCGGGCCTCCTCCTCGTTCCCGCCCTGGGCGTGCAGGCGGCAGGGCCCGCCTCGATCCTGGCCTGGGGCGCGCTGCTCATCCTTTCGGCGCCGCTGGCGGTGACTTTTGCCGCGCTCGGCGTGCGGTACCCAGTGGCAGGCGGCGTGTCTGCTTACGTCCGCGCCGGATTCGGAGACGCGGCGGCCGGAGTTACCGGTGCCTGGTTCGTGGCGGCGGTGGTGCTGGGTGCACCGGCGGTCGCGCTGATCGGCGGCTACTACGTGGCCGACCTGGTCGGAGGCGGCGTCGGCGTCGCGTTGGCTGCGGGCTTTCTGACATACGGGACGGTGCTGGTCGCCAACGCCCTCGGGCTGCGCCTCTCATCCGCGTTCCAGCTGGCTCTCTCCGCCACCCTGGTCGTGGTCCTGGCGGTGGCAATCGCCGCCGCGCTGCCGTCGCAGGCGGGCCGCAACTGGACGCCGTTCGCCCCGCACGGATGGTGGGCGGTCGGAACGGCGGCCAACATCCTGGTGTGGCTGTTCGTCGGATGGGAGGCGGTCGCCCAGCTCGCGGGCGAATTCCGCCAGCCGGGCCGCGATCTGCCTCGCGCGATCGCGATCGCTTTCGGCGTGGTCACGATCCTCTACATCTCCCTGGCCGTGGTGACGATCGGCGTCTCGGGCAACTCCATGTCCCGGGTTCCTCTCGCCGATCTCGTCTCAGTCGGCTTCGGCCAGGTTGGCCGCGACCTGACAGCGCTGCTCGCAGTCGCCTTGACCATGGGCACCATGAACGTCTACATGGGTGGGAGCGCGAAGCTCGTCGATTCGCTCGCAGAGGCGGGCGCGCTCCCCGCATGGCTCGGCGGCAGCCGCCGCGACATCCCCCTTCGCCCGCTGGCGCTGTTTGCCTCAACAGGCCTCGTGCTGCTCGGGTTGCTGGCAGCCGGTGTGATCAACGCCACGGACCTCGTCCGCGCGACCTCGAGCCTGTTTGTCTGCGTCTACGTGCTCAGCATCGCGTCGGCGGTGAAGATTCTTAGGGGTCGCGACCGCGCGATGGCCCTCGCGGCAGTGGTCATGGTCGCCCTGATAACGGCGTTCTCGAGCTGGTACATCCTGGTCCCCGCCGTCGTCGCCGTCCTGTCCCTGCTGCAGTGGGCGCGGTATGCAAGACAGGCGACAACGAGGGTGGAGCGTCCCGAACAGGCATAGCAAGCCGCAGGGCAGATGGCCGGGACGTACCCGGCCACCCACTTAGCTTCGGCGGGACAGAACGAAGCCGATCGGTTCGCGTCGGCCCGAGCCGCCGCTCTCTGCCTCGGCCTCCGGCAGCAGCTCCTTCAGCCTCGCCATCTCGAGCCTTGCCGCCTGACGAGAAGCCGCCTGGACGTCGATCACGACCTGCGGTTTCCGGCCCACGCCGCGCACGAGACCGATCGAGATCACCGCGTTGCGGAGGTCGAGGACGAGTCCCTCGAAGTCCGAGCTCTGGAGGTCCAGGACGACATCGCTCTCGAGCAGACGGTTCACGTGATCGAGGGTGACCAGTTCGGTGTCCCAATCGTCGGTTGCGCCGAAGCGGAGCGCCCTTTCGAGCGCCCTGTCGATGAAGACCGCCATGAGGAGGTCTTCACGCGCCAGTTCGTAACCGCGGTTGGTTCGCTTCATAGCTTTGTTGTCTCGAGGTTCACGTTGACCCCCGAACAAGCAGGGCAAGCCGTGAGGGGTGGATGACCGGGTAGCCCGGCCACCCACCGTTCAGTTGACGGCGAAATCGCGAATCAGGCTCGGCATCGCGGTGTCGAAGCCGATCACGTCCAGCACTCCGGCGTCGTTGGGATGCGCGATGGTGAAGCGGTTGGCCACGAAGGCTTGAACGATCAGCTTGGCCGGGATTCCCATCTTCTGGCGGTACTGCTGGAGCGCCTGCACCGGGTGGATCTGGCTGGGGGATAGAGCTGGATTCGAACCAGCGGAGGACGGCTGCGTCCCGGCGGTTTAGCGGACCGCCGCCTTAAGCCCCTCGGCCATCTATCCGATAGCTGGAGCCGCGGAGGGGACTCGCACCCCTGTCGCCTACATGGCACGCAGGCATCCTTGCTGCTGAACGACCGCGACCTGGAGCCCCGCTCAGGAGTCGAATCTGAACCGGCCGATTTAGGAGAACGACCTGAGGCCGCCTCGCGAGGCCAATGAGTATTGGGGCCCCCTGGACGACTCGAACGCCCGCGCACCGGGTCGAAGCCGGATGCTCTTCCGCTGAGCTAAGGGGGCGAGGTGGCCCGGGGACGGCGGCTCCGACGCGTGCGAAGCATCAGATGTTGCCGCCGGCCCGGACCATGACTGCGGATGTGAATTGGAGCCGGCGGCAGGAATCGAACCCGCAACCCTCTGCTTACTGGGCAGTCGCTCAACCGAATTGCGGCGTATCAGACCGCTGCTCTCGCTGCTGAGCTACCCCCGGCTTACTCTGACCTTGGTTGCGTGGCCGGGTATCGATCCCGGTTCCCGGGGCTTATGAGATCCCGGAGGCGCCTCGGCGCCACGCACTGCGACTGTTAGGGCCGGGCCGGATTCGAACCGGCGTCCCGCTCGTTGAAAGCGAGGGATCCTGCCGCTAGACGACAGCCCCATGCTGGTGGATCCGGGGAGAGTCGAACTCCCAGCCTTCTGCGTGCGAAGCAGCTGCTCTGCCCGGCTCGAGCTGCGGACCCTTGTGGTACCCCCGGTAGGATTCGCACCTGCATCTCGCGGTTTAAGAAACCGGACTCTGCTCTTTGAGTTACGAGGGCATCGATCGAATGAAGCCGCCGGGAGAAGTCGAACCCGCGACCCTCGGGTTGGAAGCCAGGCGCTCCTCCGCTGAGCCACGGCGGCACACATGAACTTTCGTGCAGATGAACTTTCGTGATGGAGGAGGGGATTCGAACCCAGGAGGGCTCAGCACCCTTGCTGTTTTCGAGACAGCCGCGATCAACCGGACTCTGCCAGCCCCCAATCGGCGACCGGCTGCTGGGGTGATCGATCGGAATCGAACCGATACCACTCGGGCCACATCCGAGCGCCCTGCCGTTGAGCTACGACCACCCGGCAACCGGCTGCAAGCAGATAAGGAATGGCACCGGGGGGAGGATTCGAACCTCCTACCTTCCAGGGTTCCCGCGCGTCGCGCGGGAGTGAGCGTGCACTCTTCCGAATTGATCTACACCGATGTGGTCGGGGGAGGAGGATTCGAACCTCCGCTCTCGCGGGTCCGGACCGCGCGCCGTGGACCAGACTGGGCCATCCCCTGATTTGGCACCCTCGCGAGGACTCGAACCTCGATCGCACCGGTTAACAGCCGGACGGCTTACCTGTTTAGGCCACAAGGGTGTGGTTCCCGAGGACTCACCCCGCGTCCACGGCGCGGGGACCCCAGTAGGTTTGCGCTCTTCCGGGTGTAAGCCGGCTGCTCTTGCCGCTGAGCTACTCGGGAATTGGCGCTGGAGGACGGTTTCGAGCCGCCGTACGCGCACGGTTTCAGCGTGCCGCTTTACCTCTGAGCTGCTCCAGCGGTGGACCCGACCGCGCGAATCGAACGCGCTCAATGGCGGTTCCGCAAAGCGCCGCCTTCCCGCTTGGCCAGGTCGGGCTTGTTGTTGGCACCAGGAGAAGGACTTGAACCCCCATCTCGTGGGTCAGGACCACGGGTCCTACCGTTAGACGACCCTGGTGTTTGGCGCCCCCGACGGGAATCGAACCCGCCAGCGCCTGTTCGACAGACAGTTGCCCGCACCAGCGGGCGGCGAGGGCGCGACGAAAGGTGCGTGGTGGTGGTGCGCCGGGGAGGACCGCACCTCCAACAGCCGGCACGCGTCCCACCACGCATGTTCTTGGCTTGCCATGCCTATTCGGTTTTCAAAGTGCGGTCCGGGAATCTCCCCGGGGGCAAAAGAAAAAGGGCCTGGCGTCGCCAGGCCCTTTGTCGAATCTTCCCTGTTTACAGGACAGAAGACTCCGGATCCCGGTGACGCACGATCGGGTTCACGTCGAATTGCTGCCGACGTCATCGCCGTCCATGCCGGCCGAGGCGTGCTGCGCCGGCCGGCAGTGCGGCTGCAGATTCCAACGTCATCGTTATGCCTGTGACATTCATGGCGATTGCGAGCATATCCGGTCTTCTGACAAGTTGTCAAGGTGTCAATTTGACCTATCGTCGCGTTGACTTGTTGGCGTTCTGTCAGGTACACTTCCGGCTGCGTGCGAAGCATTGTTTCGATGAACCCAGCTGGACGGGTCACCGTGCCGGCCGAGGTCAGGCGTGAGTTGGATCTGGGCGATGAAGCTTTCTTCGAGGTCCAGGTGCAGCGCGGCGCCATAGTCCTTCGGCCCGTCGCGGTGGTTCCGCTCGAGCAGGCCAAGACCTACCTGCCGAACCACCGCCGAGTCTCGTAACAGCTCGCGGCCCGGTGGGCGCGGCCCGACGTGCCGATTTGCGAATCGAAACGTCGGGCGGTAAGTCAAACTGCCTGACTCGAGCGAGCTCGTGAACGCAATCTCCCAGGCTTCCCCAACCTCCCGCCCACCACTCTGGCTTGCCACGGCGGCCGTCGCCGCGTTCTGGGCCGCCACCTACGACGTCGCCACATGGCTGGTCCAGTTCGCGCGCCAGCCGATCCATCCAGATTTCAGGATCTTTTACGTCGCGGCCCAGGCCGGCGTCCGGTACGGCTGGCCGAGCATCTACGACCTGGCGAAGCTGCGAGCTTTGTCGGCATCGTTTCCGGCCGGCCAGACCTACATCAACGAGCAGTTGCCCTTCATCAACCCGCCCCTTCTGGCATGGCTCATAGCTCCGTTGACCGCGCTGCCGGTGCCCATCGCCTTCGCGCTCTGGAGCGCCTTATCCCTCGCCGCGCTGCTCTGGGCGTGGCAGATTGCCGCTCCCTACGCTGGGCTGCGGAAGGCCGCGCTGCTGCTGCTCGCGCTGGCGCTGTGGCCTGTCCTCGACGCCTTCTACTTCGGCCAGCCGTCGCTGATCGTGCTCGCGTTGGTCGCCACGGCCTGGTGGTTTTGCCTGCGGAATCAGCCGCTCGCCGCGGGCGCGGCGCTGGCCGTCGCGACGGGGCTCAAGCCCCATGTCGTGATCCTCGTTCCGTTCGCGCTCGCGGCCGCCGGTCATTACCGGGTATTCCTCGCCTGGGCCGGCGCTTGCGTCGTTCTGGCCGCCGCATTCGTGGTCACCCTCGGGGCTGACGGGCTGAGCAACTGGTGGCAGGTGTTGCTGTACGGCCAGACCGACACCGGCCAGTGGCGCTACACGCTCGCCTTCGTCGCGGGAACCGGACCGCTCTCGTACGGGCTCGAGCTCCTCCAGGGGGTGGCTGCGCTCGTCATCGCCCGGCGCGCGCGAGCCAACCTCAACGTCGTTCTCGCTGCCGGCCTGGTCGGGTCGCTGGCGCTGGCATTTCACCTGCACCAGTACGACTACATCGGACTCGTGCTGGCAGCATGGTTGATCCTCCGCACCTCGCCGCCGCTGTGGCACCGATTGTGGCTGCTCGCCGGCGTGGCTTCGATGCAGGCGCTGAGTGTCGGACAGCCCGTCCCTCAGTTGGTCTGGGATGCGGGATGGCTCGTCATCCTCGGACTTGCCACGTCGGCGCGGCCTCTAACCGAACTCGCAGTCGACGATCACCTTGTTCAGCGCGCGCTCTAGAACCGCCAGCTCGCGGTCGTCGAGGCGCGACACGAAGTACCGCGCTACACCGCGCAGGTGAACCGGCATCGTCTCTCTTGTCGATGCGCCGCGTCAAGCCTGACCGCGAGCTGTAGGCCCGCCCTGCCAGCTCACTCATCCGGAGCTGTCCACCTGCCGTCGCCAGCTGGGCCAGCACGTCGAAATCGCCCAGGGTCAGGCCGGTCTCCTCGGCGATCTCGAGCTCGAGCTGCCGCACCAGGGTCGCGTGGGCGCGCAATAGCGTCTCCCATGCCTTGACGCCCCGCCTTCCAGGTACAGCTCGCCCGATCAAGCGATCGACGACACCGGCCAGGTCCCGTTCCGACACTACTTGCGATTGCAACTAAATCCCTCGTACAGTGCTTGTACTTGCAACTATAAGGAGTTGGACATATGGCGACTCAGGTCGAGACGCCGCGTGAGATCTTGCTGGTGGAGCCGGCAAGGATTCGACCGATGATGGGGGTCGAGGTCCTCGAGTCTGTGCCCCTCCCAAGGATTCCGTACCGACTGGTCGACCCGTTCATCCTGGTCCATAAGGCAGTGCTGGAGATCAGCGAGACGCCCATCTTCAACGCACGGTACGTCGACTAACTTTCAACGGTGGCGATGTGGCCGGCGCTCCCCTACGACGAGTGGCGCGAGACGCGTAACACCCTGCACATGTACGTGCAGGTGATCGGCAAATTGCGGCTCGCGCTGAGCCCCTTCGAACCCCAGTGGGGACACGTTCCGCTCTACGTCACGGCTCGCGGACTGACGACATCGACCATTCCCGTGGGCGACCGAGCCATCGACGCCGAATTCGAGCTGACGACGCACGAGCTGGTTGTGCGGAGCAGCGACGGCGGAATTGAGAGGCGGCCGCTCGGCGGAGCAGTTGCCGATTTCTACGTGGACGTGCTGCGCATGCTTCGGCGACTGGACGTCGATGTCACGATCTCGGTCCTGCCATCTGAGGTCAGCGACCCAATTCCCTTTCCGGACGACCGTACACATGACACGTACGTGGACGAGCACGCTGCGCGGTTCTTCAGAGTGCTCTCGCTGGTCGACGCCGTGATGAAAGAACATCGCGCGCGCTTTCGAGGCCGAACCTCACCTGTGCAGTTCTACTGGGGAACGTTCGACCTCGCCCTCACCCGATACTCCGGTCGAGCAGTCGAACCGCCGGTCGATAAAGGCGTCATTGCGCGGTTTGGTGGCGATGCCGAGGCCATCTGCTGCGGCTGGTGGCCAGGTGACGAGCGCGTGCGATACCCGGCGTTCTTCGCCTATGGCTACCCCGCTCCCCCCGGCATCAACAGCTTCAATGTCGAGCCACAGGCCGCCGCCTGGAGCCAGAGCGCGGGAGAGTTCCTGCTTCCCTACGACGCCGTTCGCTCCGCGGCCGATCCGCGAGGCGCGATACACGACTTTCTCGACAGCACGTACGCTGTTGCCGCGGAGCTGCTGAATTGGAACGCGGACCTGCGGATGACCAGATGAGTGACGTCTGCCGGCACCTCGACCACATCCATGACGTCGCGCCGTCTGGACCAGGCTGCGTTGAGTGCGTGGCCGCCGGGCGGCATGACTGGGTGCACCTTCGCGTGTGCCAGGAATGCGGCCATGTCGGCTGCTGCGACCAGTCTCCAGGCCGCCACGCCACCAAGCACAACCACGCAACCTCCCACCCGATCATCCGCTCGTACGAGCCAGGCGAGGACTGGTATTACTGCTACGTCGAGGACCTGGGATTCGAGCTCGATGGAGCTCCGCCCGCTCCCTCGCACCCGTAGCTGGAATAGCCTGAAAGTAGTTGCAATTGCAACTACTTGTGATAGATCAAGTCCAGCCTCAGCTAGACGAATCGACGGCGCGGAAGTTCGGCCGTCGCCCGGCAAAGGTGCACGTCGATCGGGCCGCGGCCGCCCTGGAGGCGAACGGATTCAAGGTCCTGAGAGCGGCGAGTGCGGCCGAGGCCAAACGCCTCGTGCTCGATCTGATTCCTGACGGATCGCAGGTGTACCACGGGGCGTCGCAGACGCTCGAGAAGACTGGCATCCTCGCGGCGATCGACGAGCCTGGCCGTTTCGAGCCGCTGCGGCCACGAATCTTCAGCATGGATCGGCAGACGCAATCGGACGAGATCCGCAAGCTTGTCGCCGCCCCGGACGTGATGCTGGGCAGCGTTCACGCCGTGACCGAGACCGGCTCGTTGCTTGCGGCGTCGATGAGCGGAAGTCAGCTTGGGCCTTACGCCTCGGGCGCCGGCAGGGTGATCCTTGTCGTGGGCGCGCAGAAGATCGTGTCCGATGTCGAAGAGCGCCTGGCCCGCATCGCCGGGTACGTCTATCCCCTCGAGGACGCGCGTGCTCAGGCGGCGTACGGTGTCCACAGCGGGGTGAACAAAGTTCTCATTGTCAACCGCGAGATCAATCCAGGCCGGATCACGGTCGTCCTGGTCGATGAGGTCATCGGGTTCTAGCCGGAAGGAGGCAGCGATGCGGGCAAGGATCACCGAGATACCGCCGGCGGAAGAGGCCACGTGGGGTACGGTCCTGGCGATCCTGATCAAGACCCACCCCAAGGATCTGACCTACCACTGGACGGCCAATCGGAAAGTCGAGCCGGGCACCTACTCGGTCATCGACATCACCGAGCCCGGCGAGGACGTGGAGTGGATGCGGGCCGAGATCTCGGCGATCGTCGATCTCGTCAACGAGGTGGCGAGGCGCGATCCCCTGGACAAGATGGTCCCAGTGGACATGGGCCTGGTGGAAGTCCTGGTCGACTGACCCGTTCGGCGCTTCACAAAGGCTGAGGTATGCCTGCGGGCGTACAGGCCAGAGTCGAACGGAGGCCCTGAGGCAGATGGCCGGCGGGAGTGAGTGGAGCCTGGCCTGTCACAAGGCTCGGCGGCGGTTCGAGCCGGCCCCGGTACCCACCACGGAAACCTAATGCGGAAGCCGCGCGCGGCGGAGGTCGACGCGGTCGCCGCGGAACGGCACTCCTTCACGACGTAACAGCGCGATCTGGCGCGGGCCCATCGCGGCGCTTCCGTCTGCTCGCACGACGCGATACCAGGGCATGCGATGTTGCGAAGTAGAGAGCACCCGGCCCACGAGGCGAGGCGCGTACGGGTCGATGTCGCCGTAGGTGCGGACGAATCCCGCGGGGATTGCGCGGATCCGCTCGACGATGCGCGCGACCCGAGTTTCGTCGGACGAGGAGCTCTTCACCATCTGAAGGTACTAAAGGACGGAACGGGAGCCGCGTTTGCGAGTGGTGATCGACACCGGCTGACCGCCGCCTGAGGATTAGCGGTGCGCCCTCGGTCTGGGTGACCTCATGAACCACTCCGTGAAGGAGCGACATCGCCGGCCTTGGTCGAACTCCAGCACCCAGAGGTTGTGGTATTCGCGCACCAGCTTGCGCTGGGATCTGTCAGCGAAATAGCGGCTGGTCCCGACCGCGATGACGGTGCGGCCGTGCACGAGCAGCGGCCGGTACTCACCCGAGTAGGTTCCCGGCTGGTCTCGATTCTTGAGCCAGGCCTCGACGATCGCGGCACGTCCGCGCGCCACGTCGTCACCTTCATCCCACGGATGCCACCGATACTCGGCATCAACGGTGAAGAGGTCGCCAATGGCCACTGGGTCGTAGGTTTCCCAGGCGCGGGTGTAGGCGTCCAGCCATTGCTGAGCGCTCGCTTCACTCTGCCTTCGCCCGGGCATTTAGGCCGAGGCCGCTTTGAACCAGCCGACGGTCTGCTTGATTGCCGCTACGTGTGGTGTGGCGTCTGCTCCAGACGTGCGGGAGAAGGGCGGACTCGCAATCATCCGAGCGCGGCCTTGCCTTTGTTTTGATAGGTGAGGGCGATGACGCCGGTTCCGAAAGTCCTGGTCTCGGCGAGCGTGAACAGCGTCGGATCGAGACCCTCGTCGAAAAGCCGCTTGCCCCGGCCGACGATGATCGGGTGGACGAACAGCTGGTACTCGTCGATCAGCCCAGCTTTCGCCAGGCCGTTCACCACCTGCGCGCTCCCGACTATGAGGATGTCTCCGCCAGCCCCCTCCTTCAGCTTCGCGACGCCCGCGGGAATCTCGTTGATCGCCTCTGCGGGACCCCAGGCCAATGTCTTCAGCGTCCGAGTCACGACATACTTTGGGAGCTCGTTGATCCGCTTTGCGAATGGGTCTTCGTCGCTCTGTGTCGGCCAGAATTCCGCGAACTCCTCGTAGGTCACCCGGCCCAGGAGCAGCCCTCCCGCGCTCTTGTAGGCATCCAGGCAGTACGCGGCGGCGTCATCGCCGAAGAGCTCGTTCGGAAACTGCCACTTGTCCGGCGCTTCCATGACTCCGTCGAGGGTTGTGAATGTCTGCGCGACCAGCTTTCGCATCTGCATTTCCTCCGTAGGGATCGACCTTGCGTACCACCCTGCCTCGCTCACGAAACCAGACCGTCTGACAGCTCAAAACTAATCGCACGCGTCCGAAAGCGGCCGGGCTCAGGCGAGTGGCATGTCTCTCAGCCCGAGCTCGGTGCGGAGCTCGGTCGATCGGCGTTCGGCCTCGCCGGCCTCCTCGGTGCGGCCGAGGCTGCTCAAGACCTGGCCGCGATCGTGCAGCGCCCGCGCCAGCGACGGTCGCGCCTCCATCGCGTCGAAGAGCTCGGCCGCGCGGTCCAGGTCGGCAAGCGCGGCCGCCAGGTCAGAGTTCGGCTGAGCCGCGTATGTCCGGCCGCGCCCCCACAGCGTCTGGGCCTCGCCATAGCGGTCATTCATCCCGCGGGCAGCGACGAGGGCTTCGTTCCACTGCTCTACGCCCCCCGGCATGTCCCCCAGCCGAGCTCGGGTCGAGCCGAGAAGGCCCTGGAGCAGCGTCCGCATCGGCGCCATGCTCGTCACTCGAGCGAGCTCATTGCCGCGCTCCAACGGGACCTTTGCCGCGGTCGCGTCGTTCTGAGCGAGGCTCGCGGCGCCGAACATCACGTTGGAGGCCACCACGCACGCATACGCGCCCATGTCCTCCGCCCGCGCAGCGCAATCTCGAGCCTGGGCCGTAGCCTTGTCGAGATCACCACGCTCGAGCTCGAGCGCGGCTTGCGCGATCTCGACGTCCACCTGCGCGATTGGATCTCCGTTCGCCGCGAAATGCATGCCACGCGCGATCGTCTGCTCGGCCGCGGCGAATTCGCCCAGGCGCGCGTACGCGAGTGCGAGAAAGTCGGACACGATGGCCATCGACACGGGGTCACCCGTCGTCTCGATGGCGTTGAGCGCCTCGCTCATCTCGCGGGCCCCCTGGCGGAGCTTTCCGGTGAAAGCCACGTACGAACCCATGAGCGCTTTGGGCAGAGCGGCGGAGCTTGCGTCGTTGAGCGACACTCCGATCTCAACCGCTCGGTCCAGTGCGTGCTTCAGCGGCGGGCTCGATTCCGGCACCTCGCCCCGCTGCCGCCGCAGGAAGGCGAGCCAGAAATACGCCTCGGCCACGAGGCGACGGTCGGCGCGATCTTCGTCCTTGAGCACCGCGTCCAGCTGATCGATGTCGGTCGCGGATTCCGAATACGTCCACCCTGCCTTGGCGCTGCCGACCGCCGCACGCAGCCTCAGGTCGACTTGCGAGACGTCCGCCAGGGCGCCGGCCCGCCTGAAGAACGCGATTGCCTCCTGATTGGCGAAGTGCTCCAGCGCCTGCTCGCCGGCAATGACGAGATTGTCAGCCGCACGCTCCGAATCGCCGGCCTGCTCGAAGTGCATGCCGACCACCGCGGCGAGCTCGCGCTCCCGGCCTGGGTGCAGCGCGAGGATCGTCTCCGCGGCCGCGCGGTGCAGTGTCCGGCGCTCCTGTTTCAGGAGCGAGGCATAAGCAGCGTCCTGCACCAGCGCGTGGCGGAACAGGTACTCGAGCTCCGGCTGCAGCGCCGCGATCTCGATGAGCCCGCTGGCTTCGAGCGTGCCGAGGTCGGACCTGGCGGTCATGTGGACCTCGGCTCCAGCAGCCGCTCCAGAACCGTCACCCCAAACTGCCGGCCGATCACCGACGCCACCCGAAGCGTGCGTCTGCTCTCCTGGGGCAGCCTGTCGATTCGCGCGAGAAGCAGGCCGTGGATCGTATCGGGAATCTCGATGCTGGCCACGCGTTCGTTCGCGACCCAGTGATCGCCCTCCTGCACGATGGCGCCTCGGTCGATCAGCATCCGGATGACCTCCTCGACGAAAAACGGATTTCCTTCCGCCTTGGCGAGGACCAGCTCGCGGGTATCGGCGGGCAGCGATTCGATGTGCAGCAGGTTGGACACGAGCGCCCGGCTGTCCTGCAGCGAGAGGGGCTCGAGCCGGATCTCTGTGAGTGCGTCGCCGAACATGTCGCGGGCTCCGGCGATCAGCTTCCACCCGACCGCGCCGCGCTCCGGGCGCGAGCTGAGTATGAACAGCACCGGCAAGGCCGCGACCGAGCCCATGACCTGGAGCAACGTGTCGACCGACGCGCTGTCTGCCCAGTGGACGTCGTCGCAGACCAGGACCACCGGCGAGCGTGCGCTGACGGCGCGAATCACGGTGACCAGCGAAGCCACGTAGCGCTTGATGGTTTCGGACTCGAGCAGCGATACGCGTGCCTGCATGTCCGGCGTGAGGCGGAGGGAGAGAAGGTGCCCCAGGTAGGCGTAGGTCTCCTGCCAGTCGTCGCCCTGGAGATCGCGAAGCGTGGTCTCCAGCGCCGCCGCAATCTGAGACTCGTCGGCGGCCGCACTCACGCCCATCACAGACAGGACCAGGTCGGCGACCAGGTGATGCGGGATCGTCTCGCCGTACGAAAGGCAGCGTCCCTCGACCCACCGCGACGGAAGCTCTGACCGCTCGATGTTCATGCGGAGCTCGGCCAGGAGCCGGCTCTTCCCGAGCCCCGGCTCGCCAAGCACGCAGGCGACGCGGCCCTGTCCCGCCCTTACGACGCGGAACACCTCGTCGAGTCTTGCCAGCTGCTGATCGCGGCCGACCATCGGCGCGCGCACCCCGGACAGGCCTCGCACGCGGACCGCACCTGCTTTCAGGCCGGTGATCTCGTAGGCATGAACCGCGTCGCTCTTGCCCTTCAGCTCGAGCATGCCCACATCCACCGCCTCGACGAGTGTGGAGACGAAGCGATACGTGGCAGAGGTCACAAGGACGCTTCCCGGCCGCGCCGCGGCCTGCATCCGAGCGGCCACGTTGACCGCGTCACCCATCGCGGTGTACTCGTGGGCGGTGTCGGTGCCAACCACGCCGACGACTACGGGACCCGAGTTGACCCCGACACGGACCCGGACTGCTTGAGCGCGCAGCGCTTGCTGGGCGGCGCTGAACTCATCGATCTCACGCACCATGTCGAGACCGCAGCGGACGGCTCGTTCTGGATCGTCCTCATGGGCGGTGGGAGCGCCGAAGAACGCGAGGACGCCGTCCCCCATGAGCCGCGCGACCGTCCCCCCATAACGTTCGACCGTGCGGTTCATCCGGCGGAACGCCTCACCGACCAGCTCCGTCCAGTCCTCAGGGTCGAGCCGCTCGGCGATGGAGGTCGAGCCTGCGATGTCTGCGAACAAGACTGTGATCGGGCGCCGTTCGCTCGAGGCCGCAGCCTTCGAGGGTGTTGCCGCGCCCGAGACGCTCATCGCGCCAAAGATGCTAAGCCGAAACTGGGCAAGGGGCCCTAGGACTTAAGCCCAGGGCAATCCGCGTCCGGGCCCGCCTCGACACGCACGGGGATGCCTTTCCGCCCCGCACGCGTGCTGCTGACCTAGCGCTTCCAGACGCGGACGGTCGGTTTCTCCAATGCCTTTTCCGTCTTCGCTCCCAGCGACTTCAGTGCGTTGCCGATGTCGTCGAGCAGCTCCCGCACCTTGCCCTCTGCGTCGGCATGCGATGCGGCCTCGGGAACGCCTCCGGTCAGCAGATAGGAGTGGTCGTACCGGTTCGCGGCGGGATCGAACCACGACACCTTTCCGAACCTCGGCTCCCATCCGGGGTGACGCCTGGCAAATTCGATGCGCAGGTAGTCGTCGAAATCGTCGTAGGCAGGGTCGTCGCCGAGGAATTCAGCGGAAAACCCGAACGTTGCCGGAGCCCGTTCCATTCGCGCCTCAGGCTTGCCGGTCGTCGAGGAACGACAGAACCGCCGCGGCGAACAGGGGCGAGCTGAAGACGTTGTAGTGGGTCAGTCCTGGCAGGATCGCCAGCGCGTGACCGCCTTGTGGCCGTCCCTCGCCGGTCCAGCCGCCGTCGCGCTGGCCACCACCGAGGAGTCTGAACACCTCGACGTAATGGCTCGGCGGCGCCATGTCGGCGTCAGCCGCGACGATGAGAGTCGGCACCTGTATGCCGCGCACCTCCTCGCTGAAGTCGAAGTCCTTCGCCATCCCCTGGCCCATCTTCTCCAGCAGCCGAGGGAAGTCCTCCGGTCGTGGAGCTACGCGTTTGTAGCTCTGGTACATGGGCGTGTCTTTCATGAGCTCGGCGGCGGCGGCGCTCACCTGGCCCTGCTGCCCGAGCATCTCGGGATAGATGGCGTCACGCCGAATGTTTGCCGACGCACACACGAGCCGGCGGACCTTGGCCGGGTACTTGATCGCAGTGTGCATGGCAACCCCACCACCCAGGGAGTAGCCCACCAGGTCCGGCCGGTCCAGCGCGAGGTGGTCGATGAGAGCAGCGACGTCGTCGGCCATGAGCCGAGCGTCGATCGGTCGATCGATGTCGGCCGTGCGGCCGTGTCCCTGCAGATCGACGGTGATGACCTGGTGGCGTTCGGCGAGCTGGGGCAGGACAGGGGCGAACATCTCACCCGACCCGAGTCCGCCGTGCAGCAGGATCAGCGGCCGTCCTGCTCCGTGAGTCTCGTAGTAAAGCCTGATCCCGTTGACCTCGGCGTACTGGCCAGGGGCTTTTGTATCGGTGCTCGATTCGGTGGCCATGGTCATGCTCCTCGCGTGGACTGGAAAGGTCAGACCCCGTAGACGATCGAGAATACCGGAGCGACAAGGCGGGCCAGGGCGTCAGGTCCTGGACTTGCGATACACACCTGGCGCCACGCCGAACTGGCGCCTGAACGCCTTCGAGACCGAAACCTCCGAGTCGTAGCCGGTGAGGCGCGCGATCTCGCGAATGCCGGCTTTAGTGTCGCGAAGGTATTCGGCCGCGCGCCATCCGAAACCGCGTCAGGTGCTGCATCGGGGTCTCCCCCATCGCGGCGCGAAACCGCTCGGCGAACGTGGACCGCGACATCGACACCGCCGCTGCGAGCTCGGGGACCGTCCACGGGTGCTCTGGATGGCCGCGCATGAGGCGCAGTGCCTTTGCGATCTGGGGGTCGCTGTACGCGGCGGCCTGGTCGAGCGTCCGATCCACCTCGACCAGGCTGTGGCGAATGGCCTGTGCCAGGAGCGCGTCGGTGAGGCGGGTCACGACAGCCTCGGAACCGGGACCGCTCGCAGCCATCTCGGTGGCGATCATGCGGATCAGCCCGACGAGCCACTCCGGCGCCAGGCCTTCGCTGCCGCGCAGATGGATCAACGTCGGGAGCACGCCGAGCAGCTGGCGGCCGGCGACCGGATCGATCGCGAAACCCCCGCACAGCAGCTCACTGCGCCGGCCACCGCCGCCGAGAGCGAGCCGGCCGTAGACCGGGGGCGTGTCTTCGAGCACGTCGCCCAGCCACGGAAGAGCCGAAGTCTTGGGCGAATCGCGCACGAGGTGGCCGTCGCCGCGCGGCAGGATCACCAGGTCGCCGGACGAGAGCCGCACCGCTTGCGGCTGCCCGTCGATCTCCATCCAACCCCCGCCTGAGGTCATGATGTGGAACGCGGGCACCCGGCGTTGGGGAACCTTGAAACCCCACGGCGAGCTCATGAAAAAGCAGTAGACGGTGCTGCTCACCGTAAGCCTCAGCAAGAGCTCGCTCAGACCGTCCGGGTCGCCGAACTCACCGATGCGGCGCATCACCGTGGGCGCATCCGTGGCGTGATCTTAGGCGCCGCAGTGTGGCAGCGGATCTAACCGATACTCCGCACGATTTTGCCGAGACGCCGGTCGCGCGGCGCGGCTAAGGATTCCAGCGTCACGAACCTTCTCCGGCAAAATGCGCCCGGCTAGCGTCGGATCATGACAAGCACAAGCGCGAAAGACGTCGTCGACCGGTACAACCAGGCCCTCGCGAAAAAGGACTTCGCCGCCGCGCGGGCCCTGCTCGCAGACGGCCTGCGGTTCCAAGGGCCCATCGATCGATTCGACAACGCCGATGACTATGTGGCCGCGATCACGAGGCTGTACGGCATGGTCAAAGGAGTGCAGCACCAGGCAACCATCGTCGAGGGCGATGACGTGGCGGTCTTCTACGTGCTGGACACGCCGGTCGCGCAAGCCCCGGTCGCCGAGTGGTACAGGATCCGAACCGGGCGGATCGCCGAGCTGCGCGCATACTTCGACGCGCGCCCGTTCGCACAGCCGCGGAACTGACGGGGTGTTGGAGGCAAGCCCATGAACAAATATCTGTTTGTCGTGTACGGCCCGTCCGCCGACAGCGAGTCGGAGCGCGCTGCGGGCATGGCGCTGATGGCGGAGTGGTACCGCTCCCTCGGCTCGGCTCTGGTCGACCCGGGTGCGCCGTTCACAGCGGCGCGAACTGTTTCTGACCAGGGGGTCGGCGATGCGATCGGACCGAACGCCACCGGCTTCAACATGGTCCAGACGAACTCGCTCGAGGAAGCGATCGCACTCGCGCAAATGTGTCCGCTGCTCGAGCATGGCCGGCAGGTGACGGTCTACGAGACCCTGCCCATGTGACCACCTCGGGGACCCTTTTGTGCCTGTGGGATGGGCTGGCCGATCGCAAGGAGGTTTCCTTCGCTGTCTCGAAACCACGCGGCGCGCCCTCCCGAAGCGCGTGTTGACGGCTAATTCCCATCGACGGCAGCCACGTTGTCAACCGTGCCAAGGCCGGGTGTGTCGTACTCCTCGAATTCGACGCCGCGTTCGCGCATCGTCGCGTCCAGGTCCTCGACCTCAAACGCTATGTGCGTGTGCGCTCCGGACGGGCTGCCGGACGACTCGAAAAGCGAAAGACACCGTCATCGCAGACGTAGCGGAGCCCGCCCGGCCGCTCCTCCAAAGGCTCGAGACCGAGCGTTTCGCTGTAGAAGCGTCTGGCGCGATCGAGACCCTGCGCCGGCAACCGGGTGGCTACATGGCCGGCGCTGAGTCGACGTTTCGTGAGGTGCCACTGACTCCGGCTCCGGCTCGGACGTAGGCCGACGACAACACGGAACCGAAGATGATTGCCCATCGCAGATTCGACGCCTCGGTGCGCTCCTGCCGGATCGGGTGGGAAAGAAGGTTGTCGAACAGATTCTTTCAGAGGAGAGTGACGAGATGGCGGCTACCACACAGACCCTCAGCGTCGGTACTGACGAGCTAGGTCCGGTCCCAGTGACGTATACCGACCGCGGCGAAGGGAAGCCCTTTCTTTTGCTCCACGGCGGGGGAGGACCCTCGACCGTGAGCGCTTTTGCAGACCTGCTGGCGAAGGAACGGTCCGCCCGGGTCGTGGTGCCGATTCATCCGGGCTACGCGGGCACGCCCCGACCCGACAGCCTGCGCACGGTCGCAGCTCTCGCCACTCTCTACGCCTCGCTCCTGGTCGAGCTCGACCTGCGTGGTGTGACCGTTGTCGGTAACTCGATGGGCGGCTGGATCGCGGCCGAGATGGCGCTGCTCGGGCTGTCGCGCGTGAGCAATTTCATCCTCATCGACGCCGTCGGCATCAACGCAGAAGGTCATCCGATTGCCGACTTCTTCTCGATGACGCCGAGGCAAATCGCCGAGGCCAGCTATCGCGACCCGGACAAGTTCGGCATTGATCCGGCCAAGCTGCCACCGGAAGCGCGGCAGGCGATGGCCGCCAACCGCGAAACGCTGGCGATCTACGCCGGCTCAGAGATGTACGACGCGACGCTAGGCTCGCGGTTGTCCGCTGTCGCCGCACCAACGCTCGTGCTGTGGGGCGACAGCGATCGCATCGTCGACCCCGAATACGGTCGCGCCTTCGCGGATGCCATCCCCGGAGCGGAATTCAAGGTGCTGACCGATACGGGCCACCTTCCACAAATCGAAAGCCCGCTGCCGCTGCTCGACGCAATCTGGACCTTCGCCGAGAGCCGCGCTGCGACCGGGAATGCGTCACACGAGTGACCTTCAGACCGACCTTCTCGCCGATCAGCCTGCCAAACCATCCGGCGCTGCTCTTGGGCACCCTCCTCCCCCCGTCGGGTAGTCGACGCAAACGAGTCCGAGCGGACTGCTGTAACCCGCGCCTCAGCGCGTGGCCGACTTCCTACGTGCCGCTGCGCTTGTTTCGGCGATGCGCTTGATCGCGTCCAGTCGCGCATCCCAGCGAGCCGCGACCCGCTCCATCGCCCGAACCGCGATGTCCAGGTGTTCGGGGCGAACCGAGTAGTGCACCTCCCGCCCATGCCGCGAGCTGTCGACAAGCCCCGCGCGGTCGAGCACCGCGAGGTGTTTGGCCACCGCTTGCCTGGTGATCGGGAGCTCGGCCGCCAGGGCGGTCGGCGTGATCTCGCCGTGAGCGAGGATCAGATCGAGGACCTGACGCCGGGATGTGTCGGCGACTGCCTCCAGCAGTTCCTCCTCGGTCACGGTTGACTGGCTCATTCGCGAGCCCCGGAGTTCGCGCGAGGTGCGTATGCGCGCAGGCGCTCGAGATACATGTGCCAGCCGCCGGAATGGTCGCTGGCGTACTTCGCCTTGGCATCATCGGACCAGTCGATGGTGTCGAACCCGCTCTCGACGACGCGCAGGCGTGTGCTGCCCGCCTCGGGGTGAAGCGTGAACTCGACGAGCATCGAGTTGTCGGGTCGGGGGCGGGTGTCCTCATCGTGGAGCCAGCGGTATGCGAAGCGGTGCGGGGGCTCGAACGCCTCCACCTGCAGGTAGAAGCTCTCACCTTCATCGAAGCTCATGCGGCCTGCACCGCCGGCCCGCGGATCGAGCTCGATCCCGCTGCAGAACCACTGCTTGATCTGGTCAGGCTCCGTTACGACCCGCCAGACGACGTCGATGGGAGCTTCAATCAGGACCTCCTTTTCGATCTGCGCGGGAATCATCTGCCGGGCTGAAAGTATAGTGCAACCGCCGGTTGCGCTTCGTGGTATCATGCGCAACCAGTCGTTGCGAATCTGGTTGTTGGAGGGCGTCGATTGATGGAGCACAGAGTCGTTTCTCACGAAGAATGGGTAGAGGCGCGGAAGAAGCATCTTGCAGACGAGAAGGAGTTCACGAAAGCTCGCGATCGACTGAGCCAGGCGAGGCGCGACCTTCCCTGGGAGGTCGTCGACCAGGAGTACGTATTCGAAGGCGCCCATGGGCGGCGCACTCTCGATGACCTCTTCGACGGGCGCGGCCAGCTGGTGGTCTATCACGCGATGTTCAATCCGGACACCGCCTCAGACCAGACGTCGTGGACAGAGGACGCGGCGTGCTACGCCTGCACGTTCTGGATGGACAACTTCAACTACGTCGTCGTCCACCTCAACCATCGGGACGTGACGATGGCGGCGGTTGCTCGCGCTCCATACGCGAAGTTCTCCGCGTATCGGAAGCGAATGGGCTGGGACTTTCCGGTGTACTCGTCGGCCGGCTCGGACTTCAACTTCGACTACCAGGTGTCGTTCACGCCTGAACAGCTGAAGTCCGGAAATGTCGAGTACAACTACCGCGTCGAGCCGATCGGCATCTCAGAGCGCGAGGGAGTCAGCGTTTTCCTGCGCGACGGCGGCAAGATCTATCACACCTATTCGACCTACGCCCGCGGCCTTGACCTGCTGAACGTCGCCTACAACTACCTCGATATCGTGCCCAAGGGCCGTGACGAGGAACGCGACGGTCCGATGGGTTGGCTCCACCGCCGCGACGAGTATCCGGACTGATTGGCCATGGGCATGGGGATGGCGACGGTTCAGTCTTTCGTGCTCACGTGGACCGCGATGACGGCGGCCATGATGGCGCCGTCGAGTCTGCCGTTCGCCGTCTCATTCGCGCGGCGCACGAAGCGATGGCAGCTGCCGACGCTGGTCCTGGTGTCGGCGTATCTGACCGTGTGGGGGGCCTTTGGCGTCGGCGTCTATTACGGATCGATGGCGATTTCGTTGCCCTGGCCGGCAGGTGTCGTGGCGGGGGTCGCGATCGCATTCGTCGGTCTGTACGCCTTCACTCCCTTGATGCGATTCGGACAGGCTCGCTGTATCGCGATGTGCCGCCGGCGCGAGCCAATCCAAGGCGGCGTGCTTCGAGCCGGACTCACCGAGGGCGTGACGTACGGCCTCAGCTGCGTCGCGTGCAGCAGCGGTGTGATGCTGCCACTTGTCGTCCTGGGGATGTCCGACCTGGTCTTGATGCTCGCCGGCAGCGCGCTGATTCTTCTGTACAAGGTCGCCGGTCGCTGGCCACGCCGTCTCGATGCCGGCTTCTCTGTCGCGTTCGTGCTGGCGGGGATCTGGCTCGTCGCAGTGTGAATGAGAGTTCGGAGTCAGCTCGATTTCGCCGCGTGCATCCGCAATCCCGTCAGTAGAGGGCAGACGCGAGACGCGCGCGCGACGTGGTCGCCAGCGGATCGTCGAGACCCAGCTTGTCGAGGACCGCGACAACCACCCGCGAATGTCGTCGCGGTCGCGCCGGGCGGGCTTGATCGCCGAGATTAGGAGG